>Ga0208196_1000251_pt1 | contig 75596 bp, 67 predicted proteins | sample AD_JPNNA7_MetaG_FD_184443 | JGI IMG/M metagenome (GOLD analysis project Ga0208196, IMG submission 184443) | Active sludge microbial communities of municipal wastewater-treating anaerobic digesters from Japan - AD_JPNNA7_MetaG (SPAdes) (version 2) | ecosystem: Engineered > Bioreactor > Anaerobic...
CACTACTGTCCGGTTAAAAGTCGAATAGTTTCAGTTGCTTGCAATGAGGGCTCTTTTCGTCAGGCATGGTAGATTTGGTAAGTACTTCTATAAGAGGCACTTTCTCAAACAGAGTGACGCTGAGAATCTGCAGAATTTCGTAGAGACTGCGGTCCAGGTGGAGGTGCTGTTTGATCAGCGCCGACAGCACATAGACGGTGATGGCGACCCAGATCTGGATCTTGACGGCATTGAGCGAGGTGCCCAAAAAGCGTTCGATCAACAGATGGGATTTGATCCATTTGAAGAAGATCTCGACCTGCCAGCGGTGCTTGTACAGGTGGGCGATGGTCAGCGGCGGCAGGACAAAGTTGTTGGTGAGGAACGTGAACTGGCGATGCGATTCGGCATCGAAAAATCGCACCCGGCGCAGCTGATCGGGATACGCCCGATGGGTGCGGTAGATTTTGAAGCGGATGGTTTGATCGCATTGCACGCCGGGGGCGGACGCGGTGTCCGCCGACTGACACCGCTGGTAGCGCAGATTGTGCCGGGCCCGGATAACAAAGAAGGCGGCCTGCTGATGGAGCCGGAAAAGCCGCTGGGCGTCGAGGTAGGCCCGGTCCATGATGTAGATGGCGCCGGGCTCCACCGGGATCTGGTCGAGAAACTGCACATCGTGGACCCGGCCGGGCAGGATGCGGATGACAGTGGGAATGCGACTCTGGAGATCCAGCAGCGTATGCATTTTGATGGCGGCCTCGGACCGTTTGAGGTGCGCCCACGGGAAGAGCGACAGGCACAGTTCGACTGTGGTGGAATCGAGGACGTAGGCGGCCCGGTCCAACTCCAGGGCGAAGGCGGAGTGGGCGTAGGCGTGGCGGGTGATCCGGATCAGTTCGCGCCCGAAGTCGGCGAAGATTCGCCAGTCGCGGGACTCGTTGGCATCGGCCAAGGTGCTGCGCGACACCCGGCTGCGGATGCCCAGGTGATACAACCGGCTCGGCAGGGCATTGAGCGCGAGTTCGATGGTCCGCAGACTCCGGCAGCCGGTGAGCTGGGCGAAGGCCAGGCACAGGAACTGGTCCCAGCAGGAGAACGAGCGCACCCGGTAAGCGCCGGCGTAGCGGTGGACCAGTCGATCGAAGGTTTTGTGCGGCAGGAAATCCATGAGTTGCGCGAAGACGGTCCGGCCAGTGTTCATAAGCCATTCCTGGGTAGCGGGATGAATAGCCCAGGAATGGTAGCCGGAGATTCAAATCGTGGACAGGGGATTTTCCGTGCAACTTACACATATAAATTACTTTTTATCGATCAGCGAGAACTTTAACCGGACAGTAGTGATGAAAGGCAAATAAGCATCCGTTGCTTCATCCCCTGTTACTTCAATCTGTAGTCCTTTTACAGGGGGATTTTCTGCGAAGGACACATTGGCTCCTTTGAGGCCACCCCCTGAAACGAAACCCTTGATCGCCGTGCCCGTGAATTGAAAATCTTGTGAATTGAGTAATCTGGCATACCCTCCAAGAGGCGGTAATCCCTCCAGTTCCTGAATAAAAGTTCCATCCACCGCAATACTGGCGGCAAAGACATTGAACATTTCCTTGACTGAGGATGGGTCGTCCCAGAACTTCTTTTGACCCTCTTTATTGAGAAAAAAAGGTTGTGGAGTGAAGACAACCATGACTTTGGCCTGTTGGCGGGGGACGAGTGTATTCGCCCCATAGGCAGTGTCATTAAGCCTGTTAATCTGATTCACGGTGTAATCAGGAAAAGTACTTTCCACCGCGGTGATGAATGGTCCATTAAAGACGGCAACGGATGGTGCATAGGATGGTCCGAATGATGCAACTCCAATGATCCCGCCGGCGATTGTGCCTGCTCCACGCAGAAATCGTATAATGATATTGCGCTTGTCTAGGTAGCTTCCTTTCTCTGCCACACCCCGCAACAATTTCAGATCCACCGAAGACATTCTGTATACGTTTCCTCCACCCTCGTAGGATTGCAGATCAAGGATGATTTGCTCCAAGGCTTGTGTATTATCTGCGTTTTTTTCGGTCCCAGCCGATTTCTCTTTCGCTAGCAGTCGAATCTGCTTTTGCGCAGCTTGGATTGCCATTGTGACATCAATCGTGATGCCATGGATCAGGTATTGGTACTCCGGATTGTTGTTCGCCACGGTGACTTGAATAGCAATAAATCGTGTGGCAATCCGTTTGCCGAAAATATCAGAGACATCGCGAGGATTGAGTACTGTCGAGAAGATCTCGACGAGCCCATCCTTGGTTGCTTTAATCGCCTCTCCTGGTTTTGGGGTGGTCTCTTCGGATAGATTGATTTGTTTATTATCTGTTGCCGCCTCCAGGGGATGTGAAAAAGATGCAACACAACAGGCGAGAAGGAAACACACACAGCCAATCATTGTATTTTTCATCATCTTCCTCGCTTTCCAGACAAGGTTCGAAACAGGAGTGATATCAAGGTGGCATTACGTTTTGCTGGTGGGTGACGGCGCCAGCAGTCCGGACAGCGCGCCAATTGCCGCCGCACCCAGGGCGGTCACCACATCCGGAACCTGAATCACCTTTTCACCGACTCCGTGAAACGCCAGGAGAACGGCACCCAGAATGGCAATGATGGCTACGGCGCCTAGGGCGATCACCACAATCCGGTAGATCCATCGATCCACTATCAGAGCAGGAGTCGGGAGCTCCTTCGTCGCTTGAATTGCGAGCTTTTTCAGTGTCTCCTCCGGGTTGGTTTTCAATTGATCCAGAACACCCGGCGTTTCCAAAACCATGCTCACCAACAAATCCGCAGATCGGGGGGGAGCTTTTTCAGCCATGAGACCTCCTTTCGCTTGGTTCTACCAACCAATTGACACTTTATCCGGCTCTATGCAGAAGGATATTTTTCACTCTTAATCCCACCTCCAATCGCTGTTGCGATTGCTCGTTGATTCGCCGGATCCATCAGAAATGACAATTGCTTTGGATTGGTCAGAAACTCACACTCTACCAGCACCGCCGGCATTGCGGTCAAGCGCAGGACTGCGAAGTTGGCTTCCTTGACTCCCCGATCCTTGTGACCCGGACATGTCGCCAGCATGCTCCGCAAAACTGCTTGGGCGATCTGTTGACCCTTCACGGAACCAGGAAAGGTGAACACCTCCATCCCTTCAGCCGCCTCGTTTTCCGACGCGTTAGCATGAATGCTCACAAAGAGGTCCGCCCGATACCGATTGGCAAATTCCGCCCGAGATAACAAGCTTAGGGTGCGGTCAGTGCGTCTCGTCATCAACACCCGGCACCCCTTCGCCAGCAGTTCTTCCTCCAGGAGGAGAGCGATCTTCAAATTGATGTCCTTTTCTTGGCGGGTAAATGGCCGCTGACCAACTGCGCCAGAATCCTTCCCGCCATGTCCAGCATCGAGGCAGACCTTCATCTCAATCCCTCCTATTCACTTGACTGCATCATTCCGGCCACACATCCCATTTCCAATCCGTGTTGGCAAGGGGATCCCGGGGCGCCTTGCGGACGTGTACGGTTCCCAGGAACAATCGTTGCCCGTCGCTGCGCAGGTGCACCACCCCTTGAATGGCGCGCTCGTACAGCTGGGCCTGGTCCGCGCGGAACGCCTTCTTCTGTTGCGTAGACAACGCCTGGTAGCATCGGGCCAGCTCGGTGGAGAACACCGCCGGCTTATCGCAACCCGAGTACCGGGTGATTGTCCCCAACAGCACCGCCCGGGGATGACCGTGCTGATCGAGGCGGTCATCGCCGGATGAAATGACCGCGGCATCCGGACAGACGGTTTTCAGGAAGTCGACTGAGAAGTGCTGGCTGCCGTGGTGGGCCGCTTTGTACACCCGGGCAACCAACGCGTCCGGTTGGGCCCGGTATTCCGCCAGGATGTCGTTCATGGCCCCTTCGTTGAGATCACCGGTCAGCAGGACGGTTGTTCGGCCATGGGTCAACTTCAGGACAACCGAGTTGCCGTTGACCGTCTTGCCCACATCGCCATACCAGGGGAAACTGGACAGCCCACCGGTCGTCGTCGCCTTCGGCCATAGGACCTGAAGGGACAGTCCCGGATTGGCCGCGTCGAACGGCGGCAGGAAACCCATCGCGGCATCCAGTCTCTGGCAAACGAAGTCAGCCGGCGTAAAGGTCAAACCGGTCTGCCAGCGGGAATAGGCCTTCATGGCTTTAATTTTGGCCGGCAAGCTGTCCCGGGCTTCCTCAATCGCCGCTACGAAATCCTTCATGAGCGGTGTCAGATTGGCTTTCTCATTGTCCGTTGGCAGAGTATCGACCAAGCCGGACACCCGGGCATGCTGCCTGGGTCCGGGATCCGGACCTTTCGCCCGGCGAAACAGCCCATTGTGGTAGACTCGCTTGACCAGGATCTTGGGGTGTCGCAGCAGCGCGATGAGCCCCTGGGTATGATCCTGATCACTGTGGGAGGCCACCACCGCCTCGAAATCGATGTAGTTGTCCTCCTTGTCCAGGCGATACTTGTTTTCAACAAAGCTGAGCGCATCCTTCGTCTGACCGCCATCGATGAGGATGCGCCGGTCCTTCGGCGTTTGGATCAGGATGGAATCTCCCTGGTCCACATCGATGAAAAAGATCTCCAAGAGCCGCTGGGTGCCCAGATGGGCGGTCTTCACAAAGCCGCGGCCGCCGCGAAACTTGACCGCTACCCAATCACCCACCGGTGGCGCTTCCTGTTTGAGCCACTCCCCCATGAACACCTTCAATTGCTCTCGTCCCTCGGGCTGGTCGTAGATCGACACCAACCGTTCCTTGGCAAAGCGGTAATCCCGAAACACAGGATCAACGGTAGCAGAATTGGTCTGGCCGGACATGGCATCCTCCCATCAGTGTAGAGACGAATAGACACGTCTGTCTCAACTCAATCAGCCAAAAGGAAAACAGGAAATTCAGCCACCCTCAAACAGCCACTAATTTCTACTTTTTTGACACTATTCTACCTTACAAATACCACGATCCTACTTTCTGTCAAGAAAAAAGACGCATTCTGCAAGCGTTCACGTACGATTTTCGATATTCCGAATTCATTATTCAATAAACCATTGTATTTAAGACTATTAACAACTTTACAGGAATGGCAATAATGTGCGTTTTAAGTGAAAATATTCGGAATTCCGATATTCTGTATCATAAGGAACTTTTTGTTGACTTAATCCAACTTCCATGTAATTTTTTAGCTTCCTTCTCCTGTGACGCCGAAATACGGATGGATTCGAAACAGGGTTCAGGCTGATCTGCTGTTGAATTGAGAGAAGGAATGTCGGGTGGATGAACCATTCGTCACCAGCAGGGGACCCGTTTGGGGATGTTGAGACAAACACTACTCTTTTCTGCACCAGCCACAAACAGTGGCTGGGTCGTTTTCCCAATTCCATCATTCCAGCAGCGAGATCAATTCCAACCAAAACAACCCAGGGGACTAGCATGGGTGGTATTATGAGACATCTTCCCAACTTGGCCTGGATAAACCGGTCGCTGATTGTGCTTCTCTTTGCCAGCATTGGCAATGTCATGAAATCCAACATAAGAATCACGTGGAGGATCATTGTTAGCTTGTTGTCTGTTGTTTCATTGTGTAATGCACTTATCAACTTCTAAACGTATTGAATAGAAAAGCCATTGCCGATTTTGATTAGCAATAATAGGCCCTTGAGATTAAGTATTAAAAATGGAGGCGCTGATGAAAAAATTTTTCAGTTTTCTTTGTCTGATTTCAGTCATTGTGCTTGCCACAGTGTCTTTCTTCACAATTCAAGTAAGAGCTGAAATCAAAGATGGTACGTGGTACCCTTCATTGAGAATGTGTGATTGTGTCGAAGTAAGTGTTAAGGATTGCCAGTGTAAGATTGTTGTTACCCCATAACACCATTAGGAGGAATTTCTCAGATGAAAAAGTTACTTTTAACCATCTTCTCAGCAACATCCTGCTTTGTCTTGTTTGTTGCGACTATTGTGACTCTCTTCAATAGTCCAGTTTATGCTCAAACAAAGGATGGAGTATGGGATGCTCAAACTAGGATTTGTGATTGTACTACCCAGCCTTCAAACCCCAGTTGCATTTGCAGATTTGAAGAGCTTCCTTAGCTTGTGATTTTTCTTAATCTATCAGGGGCCTATTTTAGTCTTTATTGGAGGTTTTAATGCCAAATTCACTAATAATTTGTATCACCATCGGGTTTTTTCTTTTTGGATGTTGTTATGTTTGTTGTGAAACGACCACAAATATTATGCAATTAGTTGAGACAATTAAATTGGAGAAAAAAAGCGGAAGTGTAGATCAGATAATTGTTCTGATGAATGGGAATATTGTTGTTAGAGATTTTTCTGTCGATTCTTTAGAACAACAAAAAATCGAGATTTATGATCACAGCGGCCGTTTTCTGCGAAGAGTTGGAGATTATGGCAAAGGTCCAGGGAAATATTACCGACTGCTTGATATGAGAATCATTGAGAATGAATTGTGGGTACCAGATGTTTCTGGGAGGATTAATATATTTTCTTTTTCCGGTGATTTTATTTCTTCGTTTTTATTATTAAAACCTTTTGTGCCAAACAATATTTGCTTTAGTAAGACATTACAACAGTTCTTTGTAACAGGTCGATTGGCGTATGGAGATTCTAAAAACAATTATTATATTTTACATAAATACAGTGTTAAAGATAAGAAATATTTGCACTCCTATCTATCATGTGATCAAGAAATTTTTGAGAAAGAAATATATGGTCTTCTTTTTACATTGATTGATCGTGATGTAAACGGAAAATTGTATTTAGCACAGGCTCCGATCCACAAAATATATATTTTTGACCCCAATAATGATAATTGCAAAGAATTCAAGCTTAATAGTAAAAAAATACGCTCAGTTGGTTCTTTGGTTAATAAGCACACTGCAGAAAAAACTACTGAGTTGTATGATAACTCATTTCTTGTTACTTCACTTCATGTATTAAAGAGTTCAATATGGATAACCATCAAGGACCCTATAAACAAGAATTCTGTCTTGGAAGTAAAAGATCTTAATGGAAGAACATTATATCAAGATATTATTCTTGAGGGGAAACTTGTGGGGAAGGACGATGCTGGAAATATCTATATCACTGAAAGAAATAACGAATCATATTCGATATTGAAATATAAAACAAAGATACATGACTGATTGAATGTATCACACTAGGAAATGACAGAATTACAATGGAAGATACTTGGAGGAAAAAGATGAAAAACGCCTGGACGTCTATTATTATTGCAATATCGTTTGTTTTGCTGATAATAACGAATTGTATTTTATTAGTAAAATATAACAATTTAAAAACAGAGATAATTAATTTAAGAAAGAATTCAACGACAGTAATACCCAGCTTATCAGTTAAAGAACTTTTTTCATACCCTTTATTTGCATCAAATAACAAAAAGGAAAGAGTTAATGGGTATTCACAACAATACACATTACTTTACATAACCAGAATCGGAGATTGTCAAGCTTGCGTAGAAGAATTGAAATATTTCAATATATTACAAGACAACAAGGAGATTAATGTTCTCTGTATCTTGGGAGATACAAATCTGCTTGAGGTAAAACAGATGGAAGAGAATTATAATATAAAAGTGCTTTTTGACCCAAAAAATAGAATCATAGACGAATTAAATTTGCCAATAACGCCTTATACATTGCTAATAGAAAATGACAAAAATTCAATACTACTGAGCAAAGCATCTTCAGAGAATCCAGAAAGCACACATAAATTTATCCGTGAGGTAATTAATATTATTGAAAGTAATTGAGAGGTAAGATGGATATTAAGAGAAGGAAGAGAAAATGGAAAATGACAAGTATTGTTATATTTGCAGTTTCGTTCATCAGTGTCGCAATATTATATATTATGGATTGGGGAAAGGCATTGCCGGAATTTAAAAGAGAGAATTTCTGGATCGGGAAAGTGAGACGAGGTGATTTTAAAATACAAATTTATGCATCAGGTATACTTGTTTCAGAGAAATATGAGTGGATAACTTCAACGAACGACGGGATCATAGAGAACATTATCGTCAGAACAGGAGATAGGGTTACGAGAGGAACGCCTATGATTGTAATGAAAAACAATGAATTAGAACAAAGTGAAGAAGACGCAAGATTGCAACTTCTTATGGCGCAGGATGAATTTACAATAAAACAGAAGAACCTTGAATTGGATAAACTACAAAGAGAAGCTGATCTTGTATCTGTTAAGATGGCTTATCAACAGGCGAAATATGATGCGAATAACACTAATCTATTAGCACAGGAAGGCCTGATTTCTTTAGTCGACTTGGAAAGAGCAAAAGCGAAAGAACAAGAATATAGGAACAAGTTAGAGACAGAAGAGAAGAGATTTGAAAAATTTGAAGAGATTATAAGCGCTCAAAAGAGAGCAAACCAGTCAAAAATCAAACAGTTGGATGGTGTGTGGCAATTAAGAAAGAGACAGTTAGAATCCTTGAATGTGCGGGCCAGTATGGATGGAATCGTCCACCAAATTGATGTGGAAATCGGGCAAAGAGTATCAATAGGTAATTATCTTGCAAAGATTTCAAAGACAGATTTCCTCAAAGCCGAGCTTAACATACCTGAGAGTAAAGCTAAAGAAATCCGCCTTGGACAAGATGTTCACATCGAATCCGCTATGGGCAGGGCAACGGGGGCAGTTTGCAGAATAGATCCAGCAGTCAAACAGGGCACAGTGTTGGTAGATGTTTGTTTTAAAAAACGGCTTACCGAGCCATTCCTTCCCGAGCAAAACATTCAAGGTTTTATCGATATCGATGAACAGCAAAATGTACTATTCGTAGAAAAACCAGTTAATATTCAAAGTGGAGTAAATTCCTCGATCTACAAGCTTTCCGCCGATAATACTCGCGCGATCAAGGTGTTTGCTGTATTCGGGAGGAGCTCATCTCGGGAAATAGTTATCTTGAAAGGATTGCAGGCGGGCGACAACATTATCTTGTCTGACACCTCGGACGTTGAGAAATATGATCAGTTCTTACTAAAATGAAAGGAAATCAATCTAGTAGCGAGCAAGAAATGGTCGAACTAAATCAACAAAATTTGATAATCATGAACAAAATTACGCGGATCTTCGAGGCCAACGAAGTTGAGACCATTGCCCTATCAATGGTGAGTCTTGAGATTGCTAAGGGAGAGTTTGTCGCAATTCAAGGACCGTCTGGTTGTGGAAAGTCTACGTTACTATCGATCATGGGTTTACTGGATCAACCAACGACTGGGACTTATTCTTTAGATTCCATTGAAACCGCCGAGCTGAGCGGTCGGCAGAGGGCAAGAATTCGCAACTGTAAAATTGGCTTTATTTTTCAAGCATTTAACCTCATTGGAGATTTGACGATTCTGGAAAATGTAATGCTGCCTCTTCGTTATCGAGGATGGACGACTAAACAGCGAGAGGAAAAAGCACAACATACATTAGAAAAAGTTGATTTGGAGAACCGTATGAATCACTTCCCCGCTCAGCTTTCCGGTGGCCAACAGCAAAGAGCGGCGGTCGCTCGTGCTATCGTGGGAGATCCGATAATCGTTTTAGCTGATGAACCCACAGGAAATCTTGATTCGAAAAACGCTGAATCAGTTATGGAAATACTAGCCGATTTGCATCACAACGGCACAACCATATGCATGGTAACACACGATCCACGATTTTCGACATATGCCAACCACACAATTCCCATGTTTGATGGTCGCATTGTTGATCGATAGGAAATCTTAAATGAGCATATGTCTGGAAGCGTTGAATGCCGCGTGGACATTTTTAAAAAGGAAACCTGCCTTCGCAGGATCAGCAATCTTGGCATTAACCATCGGCATTGTTTGTTGCAGCTTGGTGTTCAACATATTTTATTCCGTCCTACTTAAGCCCCTTCCCTTCCCGGATGCTGACAGGATGATATATATCCAGGGAGCCGAGGAATTCCTGAACCTATTTTCAGAAAATCCGGCTCAATTCATGGAAAGAAGGGAGTATCTGCACAACATCCCATACCTAGCAGCCATCGAGAACGGTATTGTGAATCTGGGAGGGGAGGGGGAACCGGAAAGAGTGGGAGCTGCTCGAGTGACCGCGGACTTTTTCAAAGTATTACAGACAACAATGTTTATCGGTTCAACCTTTCAAGGCATGACTAGTTTTTCTGATGATGTAGTCATTTCGTATGCGTTATGGCAGCATAAATTCAAACTAGACCGCCAGATCATCGGTCGGACAATCCGGGTAAACGGAACTGATTACACGATTGCGGGCGTCCTGCCCCGACACATTGTCTTTCCGGGTGTAGTTGGGAATGTAGATGTATATCTTCCCTTCGTGCCAGGCAAGGATATCTTTAATTCAGAAGCCATTTATTATGAGGTTCTTGGGCGAGTACGTCCAGGGATTGATATAACGATAGCCCGCCAAGAAATGGTATCTGTGATGCGACAGAGTGGGGATCAATTCTTAGAATCCAGTAAAAAATTGCAGTTTTTATCGTTTCGGTATCAGATTTCTGAAGCGAGCAGGAGTTATTTAACCTTCATACAATTATCCGTTAGTTTCGTCTTACTGATTGCCTGTGTTAATGTGACCGCCTTGCTACTGGCGCGTGGAATCGCCCGACAACGAGAACTGGCCATCATGGCGACCTTGGGCGCTGATCGGAGACGATTGATATTGCTGGGCCTGTGGGAGGGAATCATACTTGCCGGTACGGGTGGTCTACTGGGGATCATCTTAGTCTCTGTGAGTATAGACAAGTTGTCAGAATGGCTGCCTTTGCAGATTCACACATTAACTCCATTGAGTGTCGATTGGGTGGTGGTCACGTTTATGTTGCTTATTTCCGTTGGAACGGGAGTATTCTCCTCTGTAATGCCTGCCCTGCGGTTTTCTCGGCCGGACCTCAACGAGTTGATGAAGGATGCTGGAATCGGCACAACATCACTTACCACTTCTCGAGGCTTGAAATATATCTTGTTTGTGGAGACTGTTATCACCACCGTACTCCTGATCGGTGCAGGAGTGATGATATTCAGTTATTCACGGTTAATCAATGTCAACCCAGGTTTCACACCAGTGAATGTTCTTACTGTAGATCTGTTCCCCAACGCGAACCAGTACACGAACAAGAATGAATTGTCCCAATTTTATCAGTCCATCCTTGACAAGATTAAGGCTATACCAGGAGTAAATTATGCCAGTTTTAGTAACCATTTACCCCTGACTCGCCACCACACATCAAGTGTCTTTGGGGTTTTTCGCCGGGATGCTCCTGATTCCCCTATACCAGGTATATACAATCAGACAAGCGCAGAGTATTTTTTGGCAATGGGGATCAGCCTGAGGCGAGGGCGGTTTTTTACCCGACAAGATGAGTCTTATAAACATGTTATAATCAACGAGAGCTTGAGCCACCGACTTTTTCCGAATACTGATCCAGTCGGGAAGGTTATTTCCATTGGGGCTGTGAGGAACGAGTTTGACATCATCGGAGTGGTGGGGGATACCAGACAGTTTGGTCTTGAACTTCCACCGAGACCGGCTTTTTACATTTTGACATCGACTAACCCGAGTTCGTTCATGTCTTTGGTTATTAGATCTAAATCCGCTCCGAAGCAGTTGGAGTCCCAGGTACGTGAAGCTATTTGGAGTGTCGACCCTGAACTACCTCTCCGCCACATGAAGACTATGACACAAGTAATCTCGGAGTCGGTCGAAGTGTGGAAATTCATTACTTTGATGATGTTAGCTTTTGCCATCATCGCTCTTATCATGACAATTATCGGATTTTATAGCGTGTTTTCTTACTCTGTCGAATGCAAATTCCGGGAATACGGAATTCGGATGGCACTGGGTGCCACCCCATTCTGCATTTTTCTCTCGGCAATGCGGGACGGTACTGTCATCGTAATCACCGGTTCGCTAGTCGGTGCGTTCATTGCCCCAATAGGAATCAAGTTGTTGTCATCATACTTATTCGGTGTCAATCCCTTTGATTTAGGGATTTACGCCTTGATCGTGCTTATTATGATTGGTTCTGCCATCACGACATGTATTGTCCCTTCCTCCAGAGCGAGTCTATTCGACCCCTCTGCTGCCTTGTGGCGGCAATGAAAGTATATTTATAGTTCCCAGCTTTTTTGATTCTTACCCTGCGCATTATCCAAGCTTAGATGGACCTTCAAGCGAACTTTGAATTCAGACAGTAGAAAAGAAGATAAAAGAACAAGTCTCCCAATCATTCTGATTCTTATGAATCGAAAAATGAGATTGCATCGGGAAGAGAAAAGACGAAGATTTTCCGGCATTTACGTTTATGATAAGCCCTTGATCAGAGATTGATACTCAATAAGAAGGGTCCCCCACTCCCATCTACAAAATGCTCCCCCCTCACCTCATAAAACTCCCGCGGAATCTCCACCTCCGACACCCCGTACGCCGAGAACTTCACAATTGCCCGGAAATCCGGGATGTGCATGAACTCCGACGGCAGCATCAGCTTCTCGATCTTGTCCTGGTCGTTGATGGTCTTCCGGTCCCCATAATCCTTGGGCGATAGCTGCCGTCCCTCCATCCGCTTGATGATCTCCCGCTCACCGATGGACCGTGACAGGAATTCCGCCGTGTCCGGGTCGTTCAGGCGCAGGAAGAATCCCGTGTTGAAGTTGTTGTAGAAAGTCATCTTGTTGGGCCGGCCGTACACGTCCTCAATCTTGCCCAGGTCCTGGTTGGCCACCACCATGCAGCCGCCCTTGCTCCGGCCCACCGTCAGCAGGTCAAACAGCACCGAAATCTGGTCCAACGAGCCGATCTCGTCGATGCAAAACCAGATCCGCCGGTTTTCCTGCTTGTTGGTGTCCGGCAGGCTCAGCGTCTCCCGGATCATCACATCAAAGGCAAAGGTCATCAGCGGCCGGAACGTCTCGGCGTAATTCTTGATGTTGAGCAGGAACAAGTTGCCCCCGCCAGGCTGGCGGATATAGTCCCGGAAGGAAAACTCCCCGTCCAGCCCCACCAGGTAGCGAAAGAACCCGATCTTTTCTGTCAGCGTCGAGATCACCGAGGCCGCCGGCCCCGAGCCCTTGCTCTCGATGTGCTTGAGTGCCCCCCGGTCCTCAATGGGCAGCGTCTTGAGGTGCCGGATGATGTCCTCCAGGCCCAGCGAGAAGAAGCTCCAGATGTCGCCGTTGGTGGTGGCGCCTTCCTGGCGCAGAAATCTCAGTCCGGCCACGAACACATCTTTGGCGGCGTTGTTCCAGAACGGATCGGCCCGGGTCTCCTTGGCCGCCTGGAAGATGATCTTGCTGATGATCTCGAAATCCGGACCGGTCCGGATCTCGTTGAAAAAGCTCCAATGCAGAGAACGCGCATCGAAGGGATAGAAGATCCGGTCCGAATCCGGATCGTAGTGCTTGGACAGAAACTCCCCCTTCACGTCGTAGATCACCATTTTCTCGCGGGTACGGCCGCGCCGCCCCCGGTCGAGGATCTGGCCGACAATCTGGTTGAAAAGCACCGACTTGCCGGTGCCGGTGGTGCCCATGATCAGGATGTGCTTGGTCTCGAGGTCCCGGGGCAGCGGCAGCCCGCAGATGCACAGGTGCCCTGCCCCGCCCTCCCGCCGGACGGCTTCCCGCAGGATTTGCTGCAGCCGCGGCAGCGGCACCTTGAACGCCCCCCGGAGAAACTTCGAGTCGGTCATCCGCCCGGCGGCATGCAGGAAAAACAGGATGTAGGCCGCGCTCAGGCAATAGGCAAACAGCGACAACCAGAATCCCCGCGCCAAGTCGCGGCCGAATCCCCGGATGTCCGCACCGAAGAACCGGTCCAGGACCGCGCGGTACTCGGTTTGCGGAACGGTGAACCGGTCCGGGAAGAAGGGCTTCAGCTCAGTGGGGATCAGGACCTTGTTTTCCCGCCCGAACAGCCGGAAGGCGGGCAGGTGGTATTTGAGGAGCGCGGCCGCCGGCAACCGGAACACCCGGCCGGAAGGCAGGTGGTATTCGAACCGCCGGGAAAAGCTCTCCCGGGCCACGACCGCCAGGATGATGACCTGGACCAGCAGCCCCACGAGCAGCGCCACCACCACCATCTTGAAGTACATCTTGACGTCACTGGTGACCGCCTCATGGGCTTGGTAACCGTGCATGGCTCAGCACTCACCACAGAGGCACTGAGGGCAAAGAAGGCAGAAGACTAAACAAACCACGGATGAACTCGGATGGACACGGGTAGAGAATGGTGTGGTGTCGAAGTTCATTGAGTTGTCCTGTCAACGGTCGGGGGTCAGGGAGCGAGAAGAGGAGAGCTCTTTTCCCTGGGTGCGGGAAAGGTCAAGATCCTGTTGGAAGGATATCTCGGGATCGGCATGGCGCTTGAGTTCGAACTCGTCGCGGAAGTTCCACTTCCGGCCGGTGTAGCGCTCCCACAGATGGTCCTTGATCCGGGCGAAGTCCTCCCGCAACGCCTCGTGGCGTTCCGAGAGCCGGTCCAGGTATTTCTCCAGGGTGCGCAGAAGGGGATAGACGTTTTCCTTGAACGTCAGCCGACCAGCGTTTTCTCCAAGTCGCGCACCAAGCCGGCCACGAACTCGGTCACAATCCGCTCGCAGGCGTCCGGATCGGCCGGTGGATCGATCCGGTGCAGACTCCCGGGACCGCTCCAGTCGGGCCAGTTGACGTTCGAGCTGCTCGACCAGGCGGCCGTGGTGCCCTCGAGCGTCTGCAAGCGCGCAGACAATTCGGTCCACCTCTCGCTCCACTCCGCCGCCCAGGTCGCGCAGGAAGTGCGCCAAGCCTCGTTCAGCCGCTCGATCGTGGTCACGCACCGCCGCTCCTGCTCGTCCAGCCAGTCCTGCAATTCCGCACAGCGGCGCGTCAGCCGCTCGTTCTCCACCGCGAGCAAGGCCAGGTCCGCGGCTTGCGCCTCGATCCGCTGCTCCTGTTCGAGCGTGGCGGCGATCAGCTGGTCCAGCGTGCTCTGCTTCCTTTCCAATAGTTGCCTGGCTTCTTCCAAGAGTCGCTCCTGCTGCCTGCAGACGCTCAGCAATTCGTCCTTTTTCATGTTCGTCCCTCCGAATGTGGGTGGCAGCGAGCGACGTGCTCCGCCCGGTGGGCCGTTCGCCGATCGTCTGCCGGATCTCGGCCGGAGTCAATCCCTCCCGGCGCAGCTGCCCGTAGCGCCGCCGCCATTCGGCCAACGAGATCTCTCGGTTCAGCACTGCTTTTCGGTGGCGCTCCGTCACCGCTTCCCGTGACTGCTCTCTCCCCATCTCCCTTTGGTAAATCTTCGCCCATAGCTTGTCGAAGGATTCATACATGCTCCGGTTCATATCCAGCTTGAGACCATCCAATTTTCGGGCCGCCATCAGGATGTGCACGTGGATATGCTCGGTGTTGCGGTGGACGGCCAGAAGGGCCGGGTTATTCCGGAAGTGGGATTTGTCGAGGAACTCCTTGGCCATGGCCAACGCCTTGTCCGAGGAGACTTCCTTTTCGAAGGATAGGATCACCCGATAATCCCGCCGGTTACCCCGCTCTGAAGCGGCCAGGCGGTCCATTTGTTGAGCCGCCGCATGACGGCGATCCCGGTCGGTGGCCCCCATGAGTTCGTACTCCGATACGTGGCGAGTTTCCCAACGGTCACAGGCGCGCTCGCGGGTGATGTAGCGCGCGTTGGCACCCGTCCCGCCCACCGTTTTCCCACAGGTGACCTTGCACACAGCGCTCATCCGTTGGCAAGCTCCATCTCCAGCGCAGTGAGGCAGCGGCGGAAGGATTCCTTCACGCTTTCCGAGAAATCGCCCTTGTGCATGAGCCTGACCGCCTGGTTGAGATTGACCCCGATTCGCTTAAGCTGGCGAGTGGCCGCCTGGTCGAAGCGATGAATCACGTCCCGCTCCAAGGCCGCCCGGCGGACGTAAGCGGAAAGAGGCAATCCGGCTGCCCGGGCTTTCTGCCGGATCGCGGTCTTGGAGCTGCGGCTGAGTCGTAGCTTGATCAGATCGCCAGCCCCGGCCTCCTTCACTTCCTTCAGGTCCAGTTCGGAAAGCGGACCCGATGAGCCACCCGGATAAATCCGAGGTAGTTCCTGCCCGGTCATACTTGGCTGCAGGAGGACTATGCGGACATAACCGGAAACGGATATTCCCGCCTTGGCGGCCCTTTCCTTCACCGAGCGGAGTTCTTCCTCACTCACACGCAGCTCCAGACGATGACTCAGTCTCATATCCCGCCTCTAGAACGGATTCAAAGGCCCCTCGTTCACTCTCCAGACGCCATCAGGATCACGGATCAGCTGGATCACGCTGGCTTCGGTTTTGTCCTCCAATCCGATGGTACGGCCGAAGGGAGATACTCTCCAACGACGAGTGCAGGTCACGGTAGCGCCCCGGTCTGAGGTCAGGCCGAGCACGCCAGTGATCCGGTCGATGGAGATCAGCTCGCGGGTGAGATACGTGGCGATGGTCCAACCCTTCTCTCGCTCCAGGATCCGGTTGTCGCGGCGCATCTTGTCGGTGAGCTTGACCTGATAGGTGAATTTCTTGATCTGGCCCTCGGTGCGCTCCCCCGTCTCCACCGCTACCAGGCCGGCCTTTTCGAGTTCCTCCAGGTGTTTGTAGTTCTTGTGGAGGTATTCTTCCAGGCTGAGCTTCATTCGGGCCAGCAGCTTCTGGTTGACCTCGCCGCCGGAGGTGAGCATGACAAAGCAGCCCTCCTGCTGCCACCACTCCGGGGTGGTGGCGAAGTGCTGCCGGATCACCCCGGCGGCCGCCTCCTTGTCGATGGATTGGGCCGATACCGGCGTGATAGAGCAGACCAAGCTGAGAACTATCCATGAAAATAAGTAAACAAATTTCATGACCAAACCTCCGGGATGGGAATGTCGCGCAGCCGCAGCTCGTCGAGAAAGGAAGGCCGGCCGGTTGATTCGAACCGGCCGGTGAGGCGCCCCCGGCCGTCGCGGCCGTCGAACCGGAAGCGGTACAGGGAAGTGATATGGTAGGGTGGAAAGGTGGGCGAAGCGGCATAATCGAGGCCGTTGACCTCGACGATCTCCAGGATCTTCCGGCTCTCGTCAGGGAGCTGGCCGAGGTGCACCACCGCCCGGATGGCCCGCGAGACCAACTCCTTGACCGCCCGGGTGGGGATGTCCAGGCCCGACTGCAGCACCAGGTTTTCCAGCGCCACGAGGGCGTCATAGGCACTGTTGGCGTGGACCGTGGACATCCCGGCGTGGCCGGTGTTGAAGGCCCGGATCAGGTCCAGGGCCTCGGCCCCGCGCACCTCGCCCACGATGACCCACTTCGGGTTCATCCGCAGCGAGTTGCGCACCAGGTCCTGCAGCGTCACCGCCCGGTCGTCCTCGTGCAGGGCGTGCTTGCTCTCCAGAGCTGCCCAGAGAGCGCGGGGGAGTGAGATCTCGCGGGAGTCCTCCACCGTGACCACGATTTCCCCCTCGGGGATGAAACCGCCCAGGACGTTGAGCAGGGTGGTCTTGCCGGAGCCGGTCCCGCCGGAGATGAGGATGTTCTGGCCGAGGGCCACGAGCGCCTTGAGCATTGCCAGGCCGGTTTCGTCCACCGTGCTAAAGCGGAGCAGGTCGTCCGCCGTGAGGCGCTCCTTGGGGAAGATGCGGATGGAGATGCAGGCGCCCTGCGGGTAGCAGGGCGGGATGACGATGTTGACCCGGGAGCCGTCGGGCAGCCGGGAGTCCAGGATGGGGTGATTGGCGTCGAGGCGCCGGTGGATGATCTCGGCGATGCTCTCGACGGCCAGCACCAGGTCGGTGCCGGAGTGCCAGGCGGCCGCCACCGGTTCGATCCGGGCACCCTGGCGCTTGACGTACACGTCCCGGTAGTCGTAGATGAAGAGGTCGGTGACGGTAGGGTCCTCCAGGTAGGGGGCAATGGGGCCGAGGAGGTACTTCAGGAGCTCCAGGTTGAGCTGCTGGCCGACGCTCATTTGGACACCTTTTGCAGCAGGAACTCGGCGATGATGTCGGAAGCATCCACCAGGGCGGCGGAGAAGCCGTCCCGGCTGCCGACACCGAAGCGCCAAAAGAAGGACTTGCCTGTCCGGGTCTGGGTGAAGTAGACCTCGATCATGATCCCCGGCAGGGTCTGGATCGTCTGGCGAGGTTCTGCCCCCACCAGGCAGAGGCCGATCCGGGCAGAGGCACGGCTCTCCAAGCGGAGGCCGCGCTGCCGGAGGGCTTCCCGGAGAGCCTGGGTGAAGGCCTCCTGGTAGGGCCGGGTGGAGACGACGCTCCGGATCGGATCCAGGCAGACAGCGCCACCCGGCCAGGCGAAACCCTCGTCATACTGGTAGCCATAGTAAGCGTTGCCCCGAAGGCGGGCGTAGATCTCCGCGGTGAAGAACCGGCCGATGCTCTGGGGGTCGGTTCGGAGGTCCGGGCAGTCCTCCAGGAAGGGACGCACTGCGGAAATCTTCGCCAGGAACTCCAGGTCCCGCCGGCTGGGCTCAGCCGGTTTCTGGATAGACGATTGGGCCATCACCGCGGACATGAGGAGCAGATAGAGTAGAAAAAATCTACCGCCGGGCATAGCTGCGCTCCGCGACCCGGGCGTAGGGCGAGACCAGGATGTCCTCGGTCAGGAAGACCTTCATCCGGTACCCTTGGCCCACCGTGATAGTGGGGACGATGTTGGTGTAGCGCTGCATGACGGTGTTGAGGATCTTCTCGAAGTTGTCGGTGGTGTCCTCGATGACGTAGGCCCGTCCGGAGTAGGGGTCGGTGTGCTGCTGGGCGGCCGCCCCGAGGCCCTCCAGCACCCCCACGAAGATGGCTGTGCCGAACTGGAGCAGCCAGTGCCGGTTCACGTCGGTCACCGCCCCCAGGGCGCCGGTTTGGTCCAGGGCCGCCAGCGCTCGTTGGCTGCCGGGGAAGGCGATGGAGTGGCCGCCCGGCAGGATCAGCCGCTCGAAGCGGATGAAGAGGCGGGACGCCCCCATGTAGTGGATCACCTGGCTGCGGCCGACCAGCCGGGCTCCGGCCGGGACCACCACGAATCGGCCCGAGTCGTCGATGAGGTCCCGGCTCACGGCACAGACCACGGGACTCTCCTCGGTGTCGGAGACGATCCGGTGGGCCAGCACCGTGTCGATAAACTCCCCCTCGGCGACCTTCACCGGCGGGAGGAGACCGAAGACGACTGTATTGATCTTTTCCTTTTCTCTGCTTTCTGACAGTTCCTTCTGAGGTCGAGCCGGCGGATTGGAATCCGCCGGTTGCCGGAACGAGGCCATGACCGTTTCCTTGTCGATGGACGTTTCCGCTTCCTGGGGATCCTCGCCGTCGAAGTAGATAGCCTTTTTATAAGAACGGCTGTAGACGAACATGGGCTGGCGTTCCTGCTCTTTGGCCCGTTCCCGGCGGTCTTCCTCGTACTTGCGCTCGTTGAGGCCATTCTCCCGCGTGTCGTAGACGTACCGGTTCGGATACGCGGCCGATGGATTCTCCTCCTCGGCCTGTTGTCGCTTGAGGATCCGCTCCACCAGGCTCATCCGGTTGGCCCGGCGGTCCACCTCTTCCGGACTCGGGTCGTCGCCGCTGTCCACGCCGGTTTCGTTCTCCCGGCGGTTCTGCTCCAGGAGCTTCTCCAGCTCGGACGACGGCGAGTCGCCTGGTTGACCCCGGTCCACGAAGGGCTGATCGGCCAGGGAGTCCGCCTTGCGCTGGGCCTTGGCCTGCTGCCGCTGGTCGAAGGCCTGCTGGGCCAGCTGGTCCGGCGTCACCTTCGGGGCTTGGCCGTTATCACCAGAGTCCAGGGCGAAGAGCAGGGTCAGCACCCCGGCGAACAGGATCACCAGGCTCCCGGCAATAGCCAGGAGCAGGTGCCGGCCTTTCTTCGGCGGATCCGCCCGGTCCTCGGCTACGGTGGTGTTGGGGGTTGATGCGTCGCTCATGTCACTGCCTCTCGATCAGCCACAGCGAATCGGGCTCGAATCCGATGGCCAGGTCGTTTCCTCGGGGCAGGGTTGTGGCCACGACGAAGAAGAACTGCTCATCTTCCGGGCTGGTTCCACAAACGTCAGCACAGGTCCGCAGGATGTCGAAGCCGCTGGAGATCCACCGGCCGTCACACAGGCACTTCCGCCAGAGCTGGAGGGAGACCGGCGTCGTGGCGCCGGTTTCATCGGACATCTCGGCTTCCAGCCGACCGGTCGCGATCAGGGTGGTAACCTGTGCGGGATCCAGGGAGATGACCGTGACGAGGAAGGCATCGTCCGCGAGCTCGACGCCGGTCACGGTAAAGAGCGGCGCCACCGTCTCCGACTCGTGTAATTCCACCACGTGGAAATTCCCGATGGTCTGCTCGCGTTCTACCTGCTCGCCGTGTAAAGGATGTGAGAGAAAAATGGCCAGAGTTATTAAAGTAATAGTTATTGATTTCATAACCCCTCCTTTAGAGCCACGAAGTCACCAAGGCACAAAGCAAGCAGAAAGACTTTGATCGAGTGAGTTTTCTTCTTCGTGCCTCGGTGTCTTAGTGGCGGATCTCAGTCTCGCCCGATCTCGGTGGTCCGGTCGCCGGACTTGAGATAGAACTTCTCGTTGCCCGAGAGCACCCGGTGGATTTGGTAGCAGTCTCCAAGGTCCACATACTTGACCGGCTGCAGCTCCTTCTCCTTGTTCCGCTCGGCCACGAACACAGCCGGGCGGTCCTGGGCGCCCGGCAGCAGGACGTAGGTGAAGATCCCGTCGTCTACCACCCGGCGGACCTGGAAGCAGTCATTCTTCACCTGATAGCGGGTCTCCAGGGAGAAGAGCAGCTGCTTGCGGGCGGCCGCCGTCTCCTTCTCCAGCCGGGCCTGGTACTCCTTCTCCAGGGCGCCGGCCTTCTGCTGGACCTGCTCGGCCACCTCTCGACCCACCCGGTTGGTGAAGAAATTCTGGTCGTGGATGTCCACCACCACCAGGGCGGCCGCTTCCTCGGCGGGCTTGGACGTGAGGTGGAAGACGAAGCACTGGCCGTTGGAGGTGGACAGGATCACGGAGGTGTCGGCGTTGGGCTCCAGGGGTTTCACCACCCCCACGGTGCCGTTTGACTGGCCGAAGAAGCTCTTGTTATTGGTGACCACGAAGTCCTGGATCTCCCAGCCCTCCGGCAGCCGGAAGGTGGTGCCCACGCCGGTGGCGGAAGCCAGGGAGTAGACCCTGTTCCGGTTGGCCCCGTCGAAGTTGCACTCCACCGTCTGGGGCGTGACGGCCATGACCATCACCGACAGGATGAAAATGAGCAGAAAAACAAATAAGGACTTGATCATGGATTCCCCTCCTGGAATTCGCTTTCGTTGTACTCCACGACCACCAGGCCGTGGGCGTTGGCGACGGTGCGGCCGGCCACCTTAAGGCGCAGCACCGCGAGATACCGGCGGTCCTGGACCGGCTCGTCGTTGGCGGCGAGCACCTTCTTGCGGAAGATCGCCTGGACGGCGAGGTTCGGTTTCGATTCGGTTATGGAAACGCTAAGAACTTTGCACAGGCCCTGGCCGGAGCGGCCGATGAGGTCGGCCCGCGCGGGCAGCTCGGCGCAGAGCTTGACCTGGCCCTGGGCTTCGGGTGCCGTCCGGGCGAAGGCCTCGTCCAGGTTGCTCCGGACGGTGAGCTGGTTGTAGGTGTAGAGGCTCCCCAGGTACTCCCGGACGAAGGCCTCGACCTCCACCGGCAGCCGCTCCTGGCCTTGCGCGTCGATGGCCCGGAAGTCCACCGGCCGGGCCTCGCCGGTGACGGCGTTGACGTAGATGGGCAGCGGCTTGATCTCGCCCAAGTGCCGGGAGAGCAGCACCAGGCTGACGACGAGCCCCAAGCACACCAAGCCCAGAATGAACACGGCGAACTTGAGAAAGAGGTTCACGAAGGCCAGGTTGCCGGTGGAGCGGATGAAATCATCGCCTCTGGACATGATCCACCTCACGTTGTGGCCGACCGGGCGGCGGATGCGCCGGCGGAGGAAGAACCGCTCACCGCGGCCGTGACGGCCCCGGTGGCGGCGGACCCGGCCGCGGCGCCTCCGGCAGCCACGGGTGCCCCGGCCCCGGCGGTGGCGGCGCTGAGCCCCAGCCGGGCACCAATGCCGGCGGCGGCCATGCCGATGGTGAAGGCCATGGAGCCCTGCTGGCCGAAGTAGGCCCCGGTCAGCCCGCTGGCCACCCGGTTCACCCCCAGGATCAGCCCCACCGCCAGGATCGGCCCCATGATCACGGTGAACACGTGGTCGAGCGACGGCAGCCCCTGAAGGTTGGCCAGGTTGACGACGCTGCCGCCGAGGATGGCCACGATGATGGCCAGCGCCCCGCCGTAGAGCGGGATAACCAGGAAGAAGGAGAGCACCACCCCGATCCATTTGTACATGAAACCGCTGAAGGCTTCTGTCATCCCCAGGGCGATGAACACCGGCCCCATCACCAGGTACATGGCGAACACCATGAAGATACCGGCCACCGACACGAGCAGGATCAGGAAGCAGACCATGGCCACCAGGCCGCCGAGGGTGGCCATCTGCTGCATCATCATGGCGCTCGGCAGGGCCGCCAGGGAGCCGTAGACGCCGAGGAAACCCTGCCCGGCCACGGCCGCCTGGTCCGCCCCCTGCATGAGCCGGTAGCCCTCCATGAACTTGCCGTAGAGGGCGGTGGTGTTGGGGATGATGGCATTGGACAGCGAGGCGGCGGCCCCGTAGAGGTTGTCGGCCATGGTGGGCCAGGACAGCAGCACGGCGCTGATGATGGCCCAGCGCAGGAGGAGCTTCGGGAGGTTGGACTCCTTGCCGGAGGCCATGTCGATGGCCTCGTTGGCGAAGGCCCAGACGCACATGATCTGCCACAGGCCGTTGCCGAGCACAGAGAACGCCCCGGCGATGTCGAAGCCTCCCTGGCTGCCATGCAGGGCCGCCCAGATAATCTGGATCAGCGTGCCCAGGGCGAAGGTGTTTTCCGGCATGGGTTCCTACCTCCCGGTGGCGCCGACGGATCTCTGGATCTGGTCGGTGTTGGCCGGCCGGTTGCGGTTGAGCTCCCCCTGGCGGTTGACCTGGTTGACCGACTCGCGCTCCAGCTCCAACTGCTGCTCCAGCATCATCCGGATCATGGAGGCGATCTCGTGGTTCTCGCGGGCCTGCTCCAGGGAGATGGCGTTCAGGAGCGCCATCTGTTCGGTGATGGAGGCCTCGCCGGTCCCGGCCGACATGGCCTCGTTGGCCGCCTCGTACACGTCGAACTTGCCGAGGCGGTCCCGCTGCACCGAACGGATGGACTCCAACTGCTCCTGCAGCCGGTCGAGGTTGGAAACAAGAGTCTCGTGACGGGTGATGAGCTCGTCCACGTAGCGGCGATAGTCCGGGTTCTGCTCGTAGAGCGGATTGGTTGTCAGGTAATCGATGCTCTCCAGGTACTCGTAGTCCTCCGACCCCGGCAGCAGGTCGTAGAGCCGCTGGGCGTCGCCGTAAACGCCTTGGGCGGTGTTGAGCAGATTGCTCCAGGAGACATGGGAGACCTTCCGGTAGATGGAGTTGATGGTCCCGTAGTACCGGTTGAAGGTCTGCTGGTACTCCTGGAACTTCTGGATCTGGGTGCTCATCTTGCCCAGGCTCTCATTCCACTTGCCCATGTGCTGGAGGATCTGGGCGGCCCGCTGGGTGTAGGCCCCCGGGTCGTGGAAGATGAAGGCGAACGACGGGGAGACAGCCAGCGACAGGATCAAGGGAAGTAAGAAACGTTTCATGCGTGCCCCTCCATGACCAGAATCGATTTGTTCTTGGACAACCGGGAAGTGCGCTCCCGGCGCGCGTCGAGATACTCCGCCAGGGCCTGCAGCCGCTCGTCGCGAGTCCGGGTTCCCTGGGTCACCCGGACGCAGGTCTCGACGGTCTCGCGCACGTCCCCACCGCATAGCTCCTTGACCTGCTCCCGGACGGCCCGCTCTTTTGGATCGGTGGTGGCCAGCCAATAGGTGTGCCAGTCCGTGAGCGGGCGCAGGATGCGGCGCAGGCCGCCGCTCGACCAGTACAGGAACTCGTGGTGCTCCGGCTTGAGCCGGTAGAACTGCTCCACGTGGTAGTCCGACATCTGGAAGACCTTGAAGGCCTCGTCGACGCCCTTCTGGCCGTTGAAGAAGAATGCCTGCCGGATGTTTTCGACGATGCCCTTCGACCAGGAGTTGTCTTCGCCCACCAGGTCCTTGATGGACTGGGTGACGATGCCCACCAGGAGGTTGTGGTGGCGGCCGGTGCGGCAGAGCAGCTCGATCCAGGCGGCCATCTCCGGGCTTCGGCGCAGGTAGAGGTGGGCCTCGTCGCAAAACAGATACTTGGGGACGCCCTGCTTCCTCGCATCGGTCGCGTCACCGTAGATCTTGGAAAAGATCGAGTAGACCATGGCCACCATGAGCGCCTCGTCCGACTCCCAGTCGGAGATGTCGAAGTAGCAGTACCTCGCCAGGCGCAAAGAGTCCCGGCCCGAGTCGAAGATCTCCCCCTTGCGGCCGACCGTCCAAAGGCGAATGGCGTTGGCCACAGCGCTCCGGCTGACCTTGCGCTCCAAAGTGTTGGCCAGCAATGTCAGGGGAGGCACCGGCCGGCCATCGGTCTGGTTGCGCAGGAGCACCCGGTACTTCTCGAAGAAGAGCTCCAAACCCTGCCGGACCGTCCATTCCGTGTCCGGGTCCATGACCCCGCCCACCATGAGCTTGAGCAGCCCCAGGCAGAAGTTGAGCTGGCTCTCCGGCACGGGGGCGTCGAGGTCAGCGAGGAGAAAAGGATTGAAGCGGAAGTCCACCTTGTCCCGGCCCACCTGCATGACGGCGGTGTCCCCGGGCATCTCTTCCCGCAGGAAGTCGAAGAACTCCACGAAGGAGCGTTTCAGGTCGATGACGTAGATGATTGGCTCGGTGACCAGGGCCGACATGAGCAGCTTATTCACGGTGAAGGATTTTCCAGAACCCGTCGGCCCGGTGATGCAAAGATGATGCGCTTTCTCGCGGAGGGTGAACGGGTTGTAGGCAAAAACTCCCTGGAGGCGGTCCTGGAAGTACTCCACCGGCTCCCGGTCGCCGCCGTACAGAGTATAAGCCGACAGCAGATCCCCCACGTTGGCCGTGGTGAGCAGGCTCTGGCGGAGGTAGAACCGCTCGTGGCCCGGGAAGATGGAGAAGAAACCGTTCTTGAAGTTGTTCCGCTCCGGCAGGCCGGCCGAGCCGATCTCCTTGAGGAGATTCTGCACCTTCAGCACCCGCAGCTTCAGCTCGTCCTCGCTCCCGGCGTAGACCACTATCGCGAAGTTCCACCAGACCGGCAGCTCCTTGTCGGATTCCACACGCCGCTGGAAGTCGGCTACCTCGCCGACGTAGAGGTCTGCCGTCTTGTCCACCGTCGAGAGACTGGCGGCGATGTTCTTGTAGAAGTCCATCCGCTTCCAGAGTTTCTGCTTGTCGGGAAAGCCGAAGGACTGCTTCAGCACGAAGGGGAAGTCCAGTTCGTAGAACCGCCGCAGGTAAAGGGCCACCGTCTCCGCCGGCGGGTACTTGATCCCGACCAGGGCAGCGTAGCCGCTCTCGTTGATGACCAGGTGATTTTGCCGGGAGAAGAAGTAGCTCGACTGGGCCAACTGGGCGCCGAGCGACAGGTCCGGCCGCCAGGCCGGCGACTCCGCCCGGTTGACCAGGCGGTAGAGTATCCCGAAGGTTTCCGGCTTCTCCAATTCCTGGAAGCCGAATCGCTCGAAGGCGGCTCGCAGGGTCAAATACCCCTGGTAGAGCTTGTCTACCCGGGCGGCGAGCTGGTCGCGGAGGAAGTCGAACCGCTTCCGGTCCTGAATGAGCGTCGGCCAGCCCGGCTGAATGCCATCCGGATCGAAGTAACGCAGGCAGCAGACCACCTGGTTGGAGAACGACCGCTTCGCCTGCGCCTCCCAGAAGGCCTGCTTCTTGTCCTGGATAAAGCGGATGACCGGGTTGGCCTGCTCGTTTCCGACAAGCCGGGGGATGGAGGCCTGGTCCCGGATGAGGAGGTTGGAAAGCATGAAGCCCTTGCCGTCGTCCGGGATCTGCTCCAGGGCGGTCCGGGCGTAGTAGCTGAACTGTTCCTTCTCCTCCTCGCCCAGGCCTTCGTAGTCGATCCCGGCCAGGCGGAAGAGCACAATGACCGCCCCGTCCTTCATCAGGATGGCCGGCAGGCCGTGGGCATTGGGCAGAAAGTCGCAGTAGAGCAGGAGATTGTCCAGCTTCTGCTCCACCCGCCCGAGGTCGCGATAGAGAAGGTCAAACCGCTTCATGATCTTTGATCCGAATCGCCTGGTTGGAAACCGAGTGCGAGGTGAGAGCGTCCCGGATGAAGCGGGAGTGCTTCGGCTGCTCCAGGGGGTCGCGGGAGTCGAGCCATAAGGAGACCCCGTAGGCCGCCAGCCCCACCCCGGCTCCCACGAACAGCGCCGCCAAGCCCCGGGAGACGGTGTAGAAGAAAACCATCATGACCAGGAGGGTAGCGAACAGGGACGCGAACAGCTTCCAGTAGCTCACTCCCCAGATCCGGGGCACATGCTGCAGGTTGCGGTGGATCGCCTTGAGCTTCATCAAATAAAGGTGGCACAGAGCGCCCCGATGAAGAGGGCCACGATGCCCATCACCAGCGAGGTTACGGCGTCCGAGTCACCGTGGGCGAACTTGTAGGCGGCCCGGCCCAGGCCGATCACGCCCACGATGCCCATGACCACCGCCCCCACCGCCGAGGCGATGGTGGTGATGTCGGCGATGGCGTCCTGGATGGCGCCGGACACTTCCTGGGCCATGGCGAGGGAGGTAGCGAGGCAGAGGAAAAGAATGAGTGTGGACTTGCGCATGGCGGCCTCCTACTGCTCGCGCTTCTTGATGAAGTACCAGACCAGGACGCCCACCGCCGCCACGCCGGCGACGGCGTAGAAGGCGATCATGATCTTCTTGAAGACGGGTGTACCCTGGAGCAGGCATAAAAAAGGCAAGCCTCGGCTGAACAAAGACATGAAAAACCCCTCCTTCTTTGAAATCAGCTTACGACTGGCTGCGGGCGCCGTTGGCACGGGATACGATCCGTCCCAGCAGCGTGCGGAAGCTTGTCAGATCCATGTCCAGCCGGATCAGCTTGAGGCCGCCCAGCTTGGCCGTGACCAGCTTTCCCTCCTCCGCCCACTTGTAGACCGTGGACAGGCCCACCCCGACGCCCTTAGCGAACTGCTTCGCCGGTAGCCATTCGTGATTCTGATATTGGATTTTGTACCCACACATGAGGCGGATTGTACGAACACTTGGAAAAATAGTCAAGAATAATGTGATGAATATCACTGATTTTCCAATTTTCTTAAATTTCCTGCTGCCGATTGCCGCCGTTTATTGCTACAATTGGGATCAGTGCGCGAGACAATTCGGATTGGGGTCACAATGGAGAAAAAGGAAACCGCCGTGGTTGACGAGTTGGAGGAACGGGTCCGCCTGAACATGCTGACCTACCGGAAAAGGAAGGGGATGAGCCAGAAGGAATTCTGCGAGGCCCTCGGCTGGGGGTATCACATCCTGCCCGACCTGGAGTCCGGCAAGGTGAAGTGGTCCCTGGCCCGGATCAACCAGGTGTCGAAATACTTCCAGTGCCCGCCTGACTTTTTCTTGATGGGTGACGAGGTTGCCGAGGAAAAGACCGGCATGCTCCGGATGCTTTACACTATGGAACCCGAGAAGCGCAAATCTCTCCGCCGAATCATCTATGACTGGAACATGACCGACTATAAGGTCATCGAAGAAATCCTCAAATTCGCCCGGCGGTTTTTCAAGGCAGGGCAGGAAAGCCGAAAATGAAGGGCACTCTTAAACAAATCATACAAGCTGGAACATTGGCTGTAGCTTTCCAATAGCTTGGTTGTTGAATAAGATAAAAGGCCCCAGGGACGGGGCCATGCGGATATGGTGGAAGGAAAGTTGTGGGTAGGATGGTTGAGGGAAATATGAATAGGTGGGTTAAAGCATTCACTCCAATCAAATTGGAAATTTAGGCATTACCATTTCATAATCGCTTTTCACACGCCAACAGACGGCGGTAGTTGGTTATTGAACACTACGCTCATCGAGGATTCGACCCCAAACAGATTCCAGATTATTGATGAAACCATATCGGGAAGATACCTTCCCCAGAGCTTGACAGGGAGTTCCCGAACCTCGACCTGGGGTGAGATTGCCAGTGTCAACATATACTCGATGAGGTACGAGGCGTTTTGAGCGATTCTGCCTGAATAGGCTGCGGTGCTCCGCTGCCGGATTGTCCGTTCCTCATGGATCGAACGGCCGTATTCCGATTCTACCAACTCCTCAAAAGAGGTGAGGATCACCTCGGCACGGACGCTCCTGGCTCCACTCTCCACATATGCGGGTAAGTCATGTTTCAGGACACTCTCAGAGAGACCTCGCCGGGAGGCGGATGTCCAATCCTGATCCTTCAGCCGGTCAATGATGGCGCCGGTCGGGGGTAGCTGGATATCGATGAGAAGATTGGTATCATTATAATTCCCAATATGAATTTCCGATTCAGCAATTTGAATTCTTGGATGATGGATGATCGCAGTTCTAACCACTTCCAGTTGCTCCGGCGAACCGACAAACTTGAATCCAATCACATCGTCGATATGGGTGTCTTGGGGTGTTAGTTGGATGTCGGATGTCTTGAACGATTGCGAGACGATGCGTTCCGCTTCGATAAAATCAACAGCCATGACACTCGATGACGAGACGAGCCGTTCCAGAGGAATCCCCGCTTCATGAGCTCTGATTCCGGCCAAAGTTCGGGCTGTGGAGTTGATCTCGCCGGAAAGGCGGTCACTGATTCGCCGCGAGGCCTTGTCCGCGATACGCCGGATGCTTTTAATGCGGGTCAGTCCGGATAATTGGCCATCATCTCCTTCGGCAAGGATCATATTTACCGGGGTGCGAGGGAAGTACTCCTCAGCACAATTCCGAAAGCGTTGGAACAACTCCCTTATCCTTTCGTCAGGTTCTTCGCAGTGGACGAGAATGGAATGTCGAAGCTCGTCCTTGTTGGTGATCCGTCTAAAATGAATTGGGCTTGGATGAACCGATCGGAAGATATCATTCATGATTTCCAATATGGTGGGAGAAACAACGGGTTGCTCGAAGATGAAAACTTCCGTCAGCATGCGCCCATCATCGGGCCAGGCCTGGCCGCTAAACCACCTGTTGGTAATCTGGAATAATTGATCTCTGTGGATCAGGCTGGTAAGATACATATCCATTCCTCGGTTGTAAATTGGCACATCCGCTTTTCGGATCAAAATTCGATTTCAAATTTCCCCCGAAACAGGCTCCCAATGCTGTTGTAGAACGTGCCGAACTCCGGGCTGTCCACGTTGTTCTGGATGTCGCGGGGGTTCCAGTGGTTGGTGATGTTGTAGACCTTAACCCCGATCTGGCAGTGATAGACTTGCTTCCGGAACTTGATGTCGACCTTTTTCATGAAGGTGAAGTCCAGCGATGCAAAGTGGGGGAACCGGCCGCCACGGTTGCGGGCGCTGACGAACTGCTGCTGCTCGTCGACCAGGGAGTAGGGGAAGCCGTCGCGGACCTCCAGCACGGGCGCCAGGATCAGCCCCCAGGGCAGGTTGACAACACCGGTGAACAGGAGGCGGTTGGGTACGTCATAAGGCTGGGGGCCGGTCTCGTCGAAGCGGATCACCGGGTAGTGGTAGTTCCCGAAATAGTACTCGAAGGCGTTCAGGTTGCCGTCCGCCGCGGAGCGCACGTAGGAGAACGTCAGCTCATCGGCCTGGCGGAAGCGCCACACCAGGCTGGCCAGCCACTCACGGTAGCTGGAGCTGCCGCGGCTGCTCGCCACTAGGGCCGGCGTCTCCCCGAAGACCGGGTCCACCACCAGGTCGTCCCGCTGCTCCCGGTTCTGGTAGCCGAGGCGGAGTAGCAGCCCCTTCGCCAACTCGCGGTCCAGCTCCACGTTCCAGGTCAGGGCGTAGGCGTTATCCAGCCGGTCGTTTGCCAGCACGTTGGCGAATGTCACCGGGCCGGCCACGATCGTCTGCCCGTCGGCGCCGTAGTTGGTCACCCGGAACTGCTGGTAGCGGGGGAAGGCCGCGGCGTTGAGGGGGATTTTGTCGTAAAAGAGGCCGAATCCCCCCCGCAGCACCGTCCGGGGATCGTCCGGAAAGGGCAGCCAGGCGAAGCCGGCCCGTGGCGCGACGTGGGCGCGGCGGCTCAGGGAGTCCCAATCGAAACGGAGTCCTAGGTCTAGGGTCAACGGCGCGCCGATCTGCCAACGGTCCTGGACGAAAGCCGTCACCTCGGTCACCCCGGCGGAGAGCACGCCCGGCCCGACGAACTCGAATTTCTGGAAGAGGGTGCCGTCCGCCCGGTGGATCATCACGTTGCGGCTGCGGTCCGTCGCGTCGAAGTCCGACCGCGACACGGTGTAGCCCAGTTTCGGGCTGTGCAGCCCGTGCCAGCGCCGCTGGTTGAGGGTGAGGCTCTGCGCCAGCTCATAGCGCCGGCTGAGGCGATCCTGCGTGTTGTAGAAGTTGCCTTGCCAGGCCTCCGGTGTGATGGACATTTCCGCTAGGCCTTGACCCCATACGTCCACGTTTAGGTCCTTGACGCTGAAGGTGGTCTCCAGCAGCGAATTCAGGTTCAGGACCGCCTTGTCGTCGACCGCCAGGAAGAACCCCCGCTGCCGGTAGTTAGGGGTAACCTCCTGCGGGTGGAAGGTGTCGAGGTTGACCCACTTCAGGTGCTGCGGGTAGATCGAGAACACCCCGGTGAGGTGGTGGCTCTCGCCGGCGTTCCAGTCCAGCCGGGTGAAGGAGTCGAAGGTCTCCAGTTGGGTGACGTTGTCCGGCTCTGGCAGCGAAGGCACCTCAGTGAGGATGAAGCGGTATTCGAAATGCTGGGTGAACCAAAACCTGCCCGGGACGATCGGCCCGGCCAGCGCCAGCCGCGGAGTGAACGACTCGAACCCCCGAACCGAGCCGTCGACGAAGCGCAGCCGCGGTAGAAAGTTGGTGAAGAGGAACTTGAACTTGTCGGTGCCCGGGCGCGTCTCGATCGCCGTCACCGCCCCGGTGAACTTGCCGAACTCCGCCGCGTACGGATTGGAGTGCACCTTCACGCTCTCGATGGCCTCGATGGGCAGCTCCATGGCGAACTGCCCCGTGACCGGATCGGTCACGTTGACGGCGTTGACCAGCAGCCCGCTCTGACTGGCGCGCGCGCCCTTCAGGTTGAGCAGCCCGTCCGGCCCCCGCACCACACCGGGCAGCAGCGGCAGCGCGTCCTGGAATTTCTCGTTGACCAGCGGTGCCACCCGCAGCAGCTTCTCCTGCAGCTCCTCCGGCAGCTGCGGCGCCTTGAGCTTCTCCTCATCGCTTTCCGCCACCACGTCCACCGAGGTCGACAGCTGCTCCAGCGGCAGCTCGATTTCCACCATCACAGGGACAACGCCAACCACATCTACCCTTTTACGGATGATCCGAAAGCCCTCCATCTCGGCCTGGATCATGCACTCGCCCGAGGTCACGTCCGCGAACTCGACCGACCCCGCATCGTCCGTGAAGCTTTGCAGGGCCTTCCCGGCCGGCGGCTGCACGGTCACAGTCGCACCTGGCAGCGGTTGGAGTTCGTTTGATAGAAGTGCAAAACGAACAGTTACTTTAAGGATGCTCGCTGTCGCAGCCTGCGGCAGTAGCACCAAGATCAGAAAGGAAAATACGATCCCCCAGCGGAGATCAGAGCTGTATTCAACATTCATTCGGTCAGGATCAACTAGAGACATGATTCATGAGCTCAGTTTCCGTGCTGAGAGAAAAAACGGTATTTTTTGTTTTTGGATCGTCCATCAGCATGGCTGCAACCAAAGAGAACGATCAGCAGAATGATGTAAACTCCGAAAAAAACGGCAAAAAACACCAGGTGAAATGCTTTCATAAGGATTCTCCCACTTGTACGGGTCTAGCCGCAGTCGGAATGCGCAATCTGGGACAAGTCCCCAAGCCGGATCACTCGCTCCACCGCGTAAATAGTGCGCTGGCTGGATTCGAAGTAGACTCGAGTCAACATCTCCCCCAGCAGGCCCATGCAGAGCAGTTGCACTCCCGCCAGTACCAGTAGCACCGTGAAAATCAGCAGCGGGGCATGCTGTGTGAAGGCATCCCCGCCGGTGATCAACTTCTTGGCCACCAGGAACACGCCCACACCCGTCCCGCCAAAGAAGCACGCCAGCCCCGGCCGGCCGAAGAAATGCAGCGGTCGGGTGAGATACTTGAGCAGAAAACGGATGGTGATCAGGTCGAACATCACCCGGAAGGTGCGGGTGATGTTGTAGTGCGATTTACCGTGCTGGCGTACCCGGCTGTTGATCGGCACCTCCCGCACGCGGGCGCCGTAAGCCAAGGCGAGTGCCGGGATGAAGCGGTGCAGGTCGCCGTAGAGCCGGACTTGGGAAAGGATTTCGCGGCGATAGGCCTTGAACGTGGTGCCGAAGTCGTGGATCGGCAGTCCGGAAAACTTGGCCATGATCCAGTTGGCGATCTTGGACGGCAACTTGCGGGACAGCCACGGATCGATCCGCGCCTTGCGCCAGCCGCTGGCAATGTCGCATTCGTCTGCCACCACCGGTGCCAGCAGGGCGGGGATGTCGGCCGGATCATGCTGCAGGTCGCCGTCCATGCTGATGATGATCTCCCCCCGGGCGTGGTCGAAGCCGGCCGCCAGAGCTCCCGTCTGCCCGTGGTTGCGTCTCAGCTTGATGCAAACCACGCGCGGGTCGCGGCGTGCTTGTGCCAGGATGGCCCCCACTGTGCCGTCGGAACTCTTGTCGTCCACGAAAACCAGTTCGTAGTCATCGGTGATCTCCGCCATCACACGCTGGATCTCGCTGTAGAGCAGCGGGATATTCTCCTCCTCGTTGTGGAACGGGACGACAATGGAAACTTTTGGGAGAGATCTCATATGACTTCCTTGTGCGATGATAAAAATGGCTGCTTCTCTGATTTCTGGGAACGAAGTGGCACAAAATTACGTTCTTCTTGGATTTTCATGAAATCCGAGGTGTCGATCCGATAAACCTGCACGACTGGCTTTCCCTCGATGCTGGCACTCATGAGATCCACCGGTCGATTCCACAAATGGGTATAGAACGGCCGGTTTTCATAATAAATGCGTCCGGGCTGAAGGAAGACATACACGGGTGTGGATGCAGGCACAGAAAATCGGGTATCCGAAAGGTTCACTACTTGGACGTCTGGCCGCTTGTTTTTTCCAAGATAGTATCGAAACACTGCCGGCGTCTCTCCGGCAAAAATGCTCCCTCCCGGTGCCTTCTGGACAGCGTTGGCAATAGCCTCGCGCAACTGGAGGTCGTAGCATTCGTCGTGCGGGAAATAATGGACGGAGTGTTTCAATCCACCACCGAGTCGATTGACGTACACGGAGTAGAATGGCAGAACCGAGATCAGAGCCGAGAGTGAACCGAACACCAGCAATCCCGCCAGCACGGTTTGAAATGTCTTCTTGACGAACAAGGAAGGACAGGACCGACTGCTCCATCTGGAGAGTTTGTTCGCCAGTTGAACAATCGCGAATGCGGCGGCAAGATACACCGCCGGCATGAGGCTGAGCATGTACCGCAAGAATTTCACACCCACGAGGGAGTATGGCAGGAGCCAGAACAGTAACCAGAACAGTATGAAAAACGGACCGGACTGTCGCCATCGCCTCAGGCAGAGAACCACCCCACTCACAAACGCCAACAGAACCAGTGGGGGGAGTTTGATGCTCAGGGCAAGCAGGTAGAAATACCACGGAGTACCACCCAATGGGGTCAAGACGATGCTGTTGGGAAACAGATAGTCAAACATCATATAGCCGTGATGAGTGACCGTTGTCTGACCGGTGTAGGAAAACAAGTGAGCCCATACCGTCGGGTGTAAAATCATCGGATTGGCCATGATGAACACAATTACCGCGACGGTCAAATAGAGGACCAAATCCCGCCATCCATACCAATCCGGCGGGTACGACGCCGGATTCCATTTCCGGTGAAGGTAGAACAACAGGAGGGATACTCCCCAGAAGTGGGGGAAATACTTGGAAGCCAGCATCAGTCCGAAGCATGCCGCCGATAGAAGATGAAAGGTGCGCTTCTTCTGGATTTCAAAATCCAGGCTGGTTTTCATCCGCCGATGGAAGTACAACCCCCACAGCAGAAAGAACACCAGCAGCGTGTCCTCTTTGGCCACCCGGTTGATGAAAACGGCATGGATTCCGGTGGCCCAGAAGAAGGCCGCCAGGATCCCCACTGACCGGGAGAAGAGGGCGGATCCCAATAAATACAGAGGGATCACCGTCATGGCGCCCACCAGCACGTTCGGTAAGCGGATCGCTACCTCTTCGGAGATCGGTTCAGCTCCGGGGATCCCGGTGCTCCAACGATTCCATACGTCAGCTGCTGTTACCGAAACCAGGATCAACTCTTTCATCAACATAGGATGTTCGGCATTCCCGGAGAACACCCCCCGTTGGTATTCCCGGACTGCCAGGATCTTGTTCACCTCATCCTCGGCCAGACCGATCTGAGACAGGCCACAAAGCCGGACGGAAAACCCAAACCCGGCAGCCAATATCAGCAGCAGGACGAAAACGCTTCTTTCGGATATGACTGTTTTCATGGCGGTGTTCATGATTTTCCGATCCGGTGTTTTGTTCTTCGAGTGGACCCTACCTGTTCACCCTACTCCACTTTAATTCCCTTCTTATCCAGATAGACTCCAGTTGACCGATAGTAATCCAGCATGGACTTGCGGAAGCGGTAGCGGGACTGAACCTCCTCAGACTGAGCGGCGGCCATGTTTCGTTGGGCTTCCAGCAGATCGCGGATCACCACCACTCCCTCGTCGTATTTCGCTTGTTCGCCTTCCAGATCCTTTTCCGTCTGGACCAGGGTCTCCTGCGCGGAGCGGATCAGGGCGCGATCCCGGATGACATTGTTACGGGCCGTTTCAGCCTGGGTCGCCACCGTCTGACGGACGTGGGCCAGGGTAGATTTCCCTTCCTCGACCGAAATGGCAGCACGAGCGGCATTTGCCCGGGCATCCAGGTTGCCCAGGGGGATGTTCAGGCTCACTTGAACCTTATATCCGTTGTACTTCCCATCGAAGGATTGCCCGATCGCCCCCCATGTCCCGCCTTCGAATTCCTCGCGGATCCCGGCTTCGAAATCGGGAGGAATGGGGAAAGGGATCTCGGACATGTCCGTGACATCGCCCTTGAGCCCATACTGCGTGTAGCTGGCGGTCAGGTCCAAGGTAGGCTTGAGCAAGTTACGGCAGGCTCTGAGTTTCACCTCTTCAGCCGCAAGTCCAGCCTTGGCAGCGCCGATCTCCGGCCGCTCTGCCAAGGCTCGGTTGATACCTGCCTCTAATTCTTCCGGATCTTCGGTGACTTGCGGATCCGATGCTAATAACTGCATATCCGTCGCATGCAAGGCAAGGGATGATTCGTCGGTGCCCAGAAAATCCAGCAGACTCCGCTTCAAGTTCGCCAGCAAGGTCTCTGCGGTGGCAACTTCCCCCTCCCGGCGAGCCACTTCCGCTTTCACTTTATACAAATTGAGTTCGGGCTGGTTTCCTTCGGCCACTTGATGCGCCACGTCTTCGGCCGTACGGATCGCCAACTGGTAGGAGGTCCGCTTCACCTCCAGGTCCATCTGCTGTGCCAAGATATCCCAATACAGTTTTTCCGCCTCCAAGAGTGTTTGTTCCAGTTTTCGGCGTAACTCATGTTGGGCCGCTTCGCTCTGGCAACGGGCGATGTACGTCGCAGCCCGGTTCACGTCCTTTCCGGCTCCTTTGAGCAGGTGTTGGGAAAAACCTAAACTCCAGCTTGCGGTAACGTCCGGATTCACCAGCAAGAACAGCGTATTGCTGTCGGTTCGACCCAGGGAAAAATCCGCCCATAAGGTTGTTCCCGTGGGGAAGTACTTTCGGAGGGTGGATGTATAGGCAGTTTCGGTGTTGTCCGATACGCCCAGGCCCAGAATATAGTTGCCGGAAGGCATCCGATCGTGCCCCTGAGAAACCTGCTGGATCCAGACGGGTTCAAAGTCGGCATCGGACTGTTCGACTTGAACGTCCCGATCGGCCGTTTCCAATCGCTGGAGACGGACACCAATGGCGTTACGGGCCGCCAGCACGAGCAAGTCCGGGAGAGTAAGACGCAGCTGGCCGTTCTGAACACAACCGTTCAGGCGGGCTGTATCCGCTGCCGGAACATTGGGTTCAGGCGGTGTGGTGAATTGGCCATGGAACCAATCACCGGGGTGATGCATTGGCGCCTTCACCGAATTGGCTTCAGCCGCCGGCGAGTATAGGGGGAATAAAGTCACGGTCAGTAAAATCCACCCATGGCTTGCCAGGATGAACGAGATCCGTGAGAGAAAGTTAGCTCGTCGGCCGACAAATGCCTGGCGGGTGTGTCTGCTGGATAGGAAATGCATTATCATTTCTCCTAGAACGAATTCCAATATCTGTCGATTTCAGCCTTCAGTCGTTATGTTCTACAACGTTTTGCGGAACCGCAAGGAGGCAATGGTCAGCATGACCACTCCCATGACTGATAGAATCACCATCTGCCGACCCAGGATCGCCATCCCGCCCCCCTTGAGAAAGACCGAACGTATGATTTCGAGATAGTGTCGGAGGGGATTGACCACCGTTAGCCACTGGATCGGCTCAGGCATGTTATTCACCGGAAACATGAACCCAGAGAGCAGCAGCGCCGGCATGAAGACGAAGAATGTGCTGAGCATGGCCTGTTGCTGGGTTTGACTGAGGGTGGAGATAATCAATCCGATTCCCAGTGTTGACATGAAGAAGAGCGCTGTGGACAGAAAAAGAAAGAGGATGTTGCCGCGCAAGGGGACATTGAACCAGAACACACCCGCGACCGTCACCAGGATCACGTCGAGGAAGCCGATCAACGCAAACGGAAGCGTCTTGCCCAGGATGAATTCCACCGGGCGAATGGGCGTCACCATGATCTGCTCCATCGTGCCGATCTCCTTTTCCCGGACGATCGCCATGGCAGTGAGCATGAGGGTGATCAGGGTAACGAGGGTGGCGATTACACCAGGCACATAATAAATCTGGCTCTCCAGGTTCTCGTTGTACCAGGTTCGGGTGCGTACCTCCACCGTTGCCGGTTTGGGCTGATTGCCGGCTAGGCGGGCTGTCCGACGGGCGGTCAGCTCGCTGGTCCAAAGGTTGCAAATCTGGCCGGCGTACTGAAGCACGACCCCGGCGGTATTGGAATCGGTACCGTCCAGAATCATCTGGATCATGCCGGACTGGCCCGCGTTGATCTCTCCCTCGAAACCGCGAGGAATATGCAACACAGTCTGCACTTCGGCCGCATCCATCATCCGGGTGACTTGCCCGGGATCTGTCACCACCTCGGTCTTCTCGAAGAACTTGGAAGCCACGAAGCGTTCCGCCAGCTCACGACTGGCCACAGTGTTGTCCTCGTCCCACAACAGGGTGGCGATATGGGTCACGTCGGTAACGGCCGCGTAGCTGAAGACCAGAAGTTGTAAGACAGGCATGACAAGGATCACCGGGCGCATCCGCGGATCGCGGAAGATCTGGATCAATTCCTTGCGTAGCATGTGCCGAAGACGTTGCCACATAATTCACACCAGCTTCTTTCTGAATTTTGCGATACACAGCAGGACCAGGGCGAAACTGAACAGGGCCAGCAGAACGGCCTCGAACCACAAGTCTTGCCAAATCAGGCCTTTGAGAAATATTGCTTTGATGATCCCGATGAAATAGCGGGCCGGGAAGAAGTAGGTGACGATCTGGACCGGCACTGGCATGTTGCGGATGGCGAAGATGAATCCGGAGAGCATTACAGCCGGCAGGTAGGTGAGCATGATGGACAGCTGGCTGGCCAGCAACTGCTGACGGGTGATGACACTCAGCAGCAGACCGAAGCACAGCGCTCCCACCAGGAAGACGGCCGCCAGGCCGAAGAGCAGATAAGGGCTGCCGCGCAAGGGGACGCCGAACAAGAAAACTCCTACACTAACGGCCAGCGCGACATCCAGCAAGCCCAGGAAGAAATAGGGCAGCAGTTTTCCCAGCACGAGCTCAGCCGGTTTGACCGGCGTCGAGACCAATTGCTCCATCGTGCCGGTTTCCCACTCCCGGGCGATGGTCAGGGAGGTCAGCAGGGCGGAAATGATCATCATGATGATACCAACCAGCCCCGGGATGATGAAGTTCCGCGACTGCATGTCGGCGTTGTACCAGACCCGCGGACGGACATCCACCGGCAGGACGGGTGGCGGCAGCCCGGAACGACGGGAATCACGGACGACGAGATCCAGAGATGCTCCCCCGACGACGGACTCGGCGTACCCCTTCGCCATCGTGGCCGTATAGGCATCACTGCCGTCGAGAAAAACCTGCACTACGGAGTTTCGTCCGGTAGTCAGACCGTCGGCGTAATCCCGGGGGATCACCAGTGCGGTCAGGGCCTCGCCTGTATCAAGCGCGCGTTCGATGACCGCGTAGCTGTCCACAAACCGGACCAGGCGAAAGTAGCGGGAGCCAGTGAAGCAAGAAACCAGATCGCGGCTCTGGGGCGTGACACTCTGGTCCCAGATCAGGAGGGGTACCCGGTCAAGGTCCAAATTGAGGGCGTAGCCGAACAGGAAGAGCATCACCATGGGAATGACCAAGGCGAGGCCGAGGCTGCGGGCGTCCCGAAGGATATGCAGAGTTTCCTTCCATGCGATGGCTCGAAGGCGGCGAAGTTTCATGCCGAAAACTCCTTTTGCTTCGCCTCGGCTCGATCTCTCTCCTCGATGAGGGAAACGAACACATCTTCGAGCGAGGGGATTATCTTCGCTACAGTTACAGGTTCAAAACCAGCCTTGCATAGGCCGTCCCGCACGAGCGGAACGGCCGCTTCGCTGTCTGTCACTACCAGGTGCAGGCCGCGTCCGAAGAGGGCCGTTTCCTTAACAACCGGTATTTTCCCTACCAGGGTCAGGGCATTTTGGGGTTGTGGACAGAGTACTTCGAGGACTTCATCTTTCATCAACCGGGTCTTTAATTCCGTTGGTGTCCCCAGGGCAATGAGCTCGCCGCGGTAGATAAGTCCGATTCGGTCGCAGTATTCCGCCTCGTCCATGTAGTGCGTCGTGACGAACACCGTCACGCCGGTACCGGACAGTTCGTAGATCAACTCCCAGAACTGTCGACGGCTGTTGGGATCAACCCCCGATGTCGGTTCGTCCAGAAAGATGATGGGGGGTTCGTGCAGGACGGCGCAGCCGAGGGCCAGGCGCTGCTTCCAACCTCCGGAAAGTGTCCCGGTCAGACTGCGCCGGTGGTCCGTGAGACCGGCCATACGCAGCACCCATTCCTGCCGATCCTTCATTCGGGAACGGGGAATATTGTAGATACCACCATAGAAGTCGATGTTCTCCTCGACGGTCAAGTCTTCGTAGAGGGAGAATTTCTGGCTCATGTAACCGATGTGCGATTTGATGGCCTCGGTCTGTCGTCGAATGTCCAGGCCAGCTACTGTGCCGCTTCCACCGCTGGGGCGCAGGAGGCCGCACAGCATGCGGATAGTGGTGGATTTCCCAGCGCCGTTCGGCCCAAGGAATCCGAACACTTCGCCCGTTTTAACGGTCAAACTGATGCGATTGACCGCCACGAAGGCACCGAAGCGTTTTTCTAAATTCTCGATCGTGACGGCGTTCCTCTCTGTTTTCACGCTGTACTCCCCTGCGGGCGCCTTGACATCCCATTCACCAACACCGCCAAGAGGTCGAAGTTCAAGTGCCCACAATCCCTAGTTGTCTTGTCATTACTTCTGTTCATCGGGCCTTTTCACCCTGCCACGCTTTGCGTTTTTTCATCCGCTAGGACCGAAATAAAAACGTCTTCGAGAGAAGGTTCGATGAGCTGGATCTCGTCAGCCACGATACCGGCTCTCCCCAGCCATTGTTGGACTTTTTCTTCCGGATTGTCCCCGGTTGGCATCACCACGTGCAGTCTGTCACCGAATAGACCGACGGCTGCTGCACCCAACGAAGCCCGCAGTACCTCTACAGCCCGACGGGCCTCACCAGTACGAACGGCCAGAAGCGCACCGTGCATCAATCCCTTGATTTCACCTGGGGTGCCACATGAAAGCAGTCGGCCTTTATGAATCAAAGCAAGCCGGCCGCAGCGCTCGGCCTCGTCCAGGTAGGCTGTGGACACGAAGATGGTCACTTTTTCCTGCAACAACTGGTAGAGGATGCGCCAGAAGTCTCTCCGAGACACTGGGTCCACGCCGTTGGTGGGCTCGTCGAGCAGGAGTACCTTGGGAGTGTGGATCAAGGCGCAGGCCAATCCAAGCTTCTGTTTCATCCCGCCCGATAGCCGGCCGGCCCGCCGCCGACGGAAAGGAGTCAGATTGCTGAACGCCAGCAACCGCTCCACTTTGGCATCCATTTCCTTATGCGGCACGTCGAAAAGTTCAGCATAGAAATGGATGTTCTCCATCACGGTGAGATCGGGATACAGGCCGAAACGTTGGCTCATGTAGCCGATTTCCTCTTTGATGGACTCTGCTTCACGGATCGAGTGCCGACCGACCACCCACGCTTCCCCGCCGGTCGGATCAAGAACAGCAGCCAGCATGCGCATGGTCGTGGTCTTTCCGGCGCCGTCCGGGCCAACGAGGCCGAAAAGCTCCCCTTCTCCGACCGAAAGGTCGAGACCGTCAACGGCTACGACAGTCCCGAACGAACGGGTCAGCGACTGGGTGCGGATCATTTCCATCACTGCCCAACCTCGACAAACGCATCGATCGGCATGCCGGGCTTCAACTCTAGCGAGGGGTTGTCCACATCCGCTTTGATTCGGTAGACCAGTTTCACCCGTTCCCGCTCGGTCTGAACGCTCTTCGGGGTGAACTCGGCCGTGGAGGAAACGAAACTGACCACCCCGTGGTATTCCTTGCCTGGCCAGGTGTCGCTCCGCACGGTTACTTTCTGACCGACTTTCACCTTGCCCAGATCGGTTTCCGCTACATACAGCCGAACGAATACCTTGTGCAGATCGCCCACTGTCAGTACCGGCGTTCCCGCCGATACGAACTCACCGGGCTCAGCCTGTTTGGACAAGACGAGACCGGTCACGGGAGAGCACAGTTCGCAATAACTTAGCTTCGTTTCGAATAACCCTAGGGATTCGCGGGCCTGCTGCAGACGGGCTCGAGCCTGCTCGATCTCTTCCACCCGAGGCCCCTGCTTCACCAGGGCGTAATTATTCGCCGCCTCCTTGACCGTCTGCCGGGCCTGCTCGATCTGATCGGCCCGTGGGCCTTCCTTGACCAGAGACAGTTTTTCTAGGGCCTCCTGCAAACGAGCTTGAGTCGTGTCGGCTTGTGCCTTGGCTGCATCAAAGTCATGCTGGGACATAACCTTTTTTTCTGTCAGCGCCGTGACGCGTTTCAGGTCTGTTGCGGCCTTCTCCGCCTCGGCGCGGGCCGCTTTAACCAATTCCTCGGCTCCCGCGATCTCCTGTGCCCGCGAGCCGGCCAGTAAATCACTCAATCCGGCCTGGGCTCGTTGCAGGGTGGCCTTGGCGCGCTCGATCTCCTCTGGCCGCGAGCCGGTCTCGAGTTCCTTCAGCTGGGCGGCCGTAGTGTCCACTTCGGCCTTCCGGATGGCAACCTCGCGGTCGAGATCGGCGTGCTCAAGGCGAGCTACGACTTGCCCTACCTTGACGGTCTGCCCTTCATCGACCGTTCTTTCAACAATCCGGCCGGGTAGTTTGAAGCCGAGTTCCGCGTCCACCACCTCCACTGTGCCTGACAACTTGAGAGGTTCAGTGTCGGTGGCGGATTTCCCGCAACCAGCCAACAACAGCCATGCCCCTGGTAGAAGAATCAACAATGCAATACGGTAGTACATGCGACCCATAGTTGCTCTCCTGTCCTGTATAGTGAATATAAATTCACTTTATTAGAGATATTTCTGCTCATTTTCGCTTTCCTGGCCTCATCTTTTCTCCAGGAATACCAGTCCAATATCAGTTTTCAGTCTTTAGTGCTTGACCCATCGGCGAACACCCGCCAGGCATGGTCGGTTTGTCGAATCATGTCGAACTCCCCCCCGCTCAGTTGCCAAAATAAAATTGATGGCTGGAACAACCCAGGATACATCGCCGCCAGTGCGGCAGGGGGAATGTCGGCACGGATTATTCCGTTGGCTTGGGCCTCTCGGAACATATCTTCCAAGCCCCCCAGCAAGCCCTGGATGATTCGGTAAAGCCGGGCCTTTCGCTCTGGGGAACCGCTCGATACTTGGTCAGAAAACAGAATTCGGGGCAGGGCCTGGAATTCCATCATGAGATGGATCTGGCTGTGAAGAAGGTGGCGGACCACTTCTAGTGGTTCGGTCGAGCGCTGAACCGACTTGGCCAGATTCAATCGGAGGCGCTCCTCCAGAAGATCCAAGACAGCATCCAAAATGCTGTCTTTGTCCCCGAAATGGCGGTAAAGCGCCGAGGGCACGACACCGACAAGACGGGCAATCCGATCCACGGTCAGCGCCTTCATGCCTTGGGTGGCTACCACCTTCAAGGCTGCTTGGGCAATCTCTTCTTGACGAATTTTAGTGCACTTTTTCTCCGCTCTCATGTTTGCTCCATTGTGAATCTTAATTCACAATGCTATCCTACCACACGATGAGCGGTTGTCAAGAGAAAAATTTCAAAAAATACTTTGCACGAAAATGAGGCAACGCAGGCGACAGCGAAAATGCCGCCACGCGCTTCTTAGAAATTACATATAACCTATATTATCAGTATAATAGATCTGCGCGACTGGATCTGTGTTGAAATTCAAATTTCCGTTAATCAATGTCTCGTGTTTTACTATTGCCAGTTGTGATGTGTCTCCTGCTTGCTCAATTAGACCGCTGTAATGAAGAATAGAGAAAAAAAATTCACAAATTACCCTGGATTTATTAAGCAGGATACCGGTGGCCTCATTTGACACCAAGTGGGGCCTGCAAGGTAGGAGTACGTTCCAACTAGCTATAATTGGGAAAGCGCTCCCGAAATGCAGAGTGGAGATGATGGAGGTTTGGAAACTTTGCCATATAAAGTAACAAGTCAGAGTTGGCTATCAGAAATAGTATAAGGAACTGTACCACTGAAGGTGTCATAAAATGGCGAAGGAGCATCGTCTGTCACAGTGGTGTCACACTCAACCACAAAAACTGGCGATATTCAGCGATCTTCGGCCGCCCCCGGTGGCAGTGCGGGAAATTTTGGTAACGCCTGCTTTTCCGGCCATCTTGGTATGAATTGGTATTGCTGGAAACCACCCGGTTTTGTGGCGGTCAGATCGTCCCTTCGGTCTTCGGAACCGAGGGTTGGGGGTTCGAGCCCCTCCGGGTGCGCCATTTTTTCAATAACTTACACGAAAATCCAGTATAATTGCACTTGTTGCCGGCTGTGGTGGGGTGTGGTGGGGTTTCAATGCATGCTGTGACACGAAGGGATTTTTGAAAAAACCGATGCTCTGATCGATCCAAATTTTCTGGCACATTCATCCACTTCAAAATCGAAGTTGACTTAATAGTTTTCAGTGCGATAATGTTTTTCAGCAATTGCTGAAAATGGGGTTATTTATGAAAATCGATGGATTTGCACTTGTCCAACAGGCAAAGGAACTGCTCCGTTCCTGTCTTCTCCAAGTGCCTTCATTGCGGATGGAAAGAGACAGTGCCACTTCCGAACAAGAGGCGGCAGGCGCCGATTTCGCGATCTGCACAGACATTCAGGGTGCGAAACAATACCTGATCGTGGAAGTAAAAGCCAGCGGTCAGCCCCGCGTGGTGAGAAATGCGATCAATCAGTTAGATCGGTACCGCTCTCAGTGGCCAGACAGTTACGGCGTCATTTTCGCCCCTTATATTTCTGAGCGGACGGCTGAGATATGCCGCGACGAAGGAGTTGGCTACCTGGACCTGGCCGGGAACTGTTACTTGAATTTTCAGACGGTCTTCATCCAGAAGGTGGGATTGCCCAATCCGGTCCCGGCTCGCCGGGAGTTGCGCTCGCTGTATTCGCCGAAATCCACCCGGGTGCTTCGCGTGCTCCTGGCGAATGCCCGGCAGAGCTGGCGGTATCAGAGGTTGGCTCGGGAAGCCAACGTCAGCCTGGGTCAGGTGGCCAACGTACTGCGAATCCTGCGCGACCGGGAATGGTTGACCGACGAAGATGATGGAGTGAGGTTGGCGGCGCCGGCGGAGGTGTTGACCGAATGGGCGGCCAGCTACAATTTCAGAAAGAACGTCGCCACGGATTACTACTCCCTGGAATCGCCGGACGAAATCGAAAAGACGCTGGGATCGGTTTTGAATGATCGGGGGATCCGGTATGCTCTCACAGGCTTTTCAGGAGCAGCCCGGATATCACCCGCTGTCCGCTATCAACGGGTCATGGCTTTCGTGGAAGCGATGCCGGAGGATGCGCTGGCGCGCATGAAATTGAAACCCGTGGACAGCGGCGCCAACGTGACCATTCTGAGTCCCTACGACGAGGGCGTGTTCTACGGGGCGGGGGCGGTGGATGATCTTCAGGTCGTGCACCCGATCCAGCTCTACCTGGACCTCCGCAACTTCAAGGGGCGGGGTGAGGAAGCCGCCGAGACCATTCTGGAGGAGGTCATCAAGCCGTCATGGTGAGTCGCAAGGATTTTCCCAAGGATGAAGTCGAGGCCGCGCGGGCCGTCTTGATCGAACTGGCGCATGTCCTGGCCGCCTACCGCACTGATATCGTGCTCGTCGGCGGCTGGGTACCCGAGGTGCTGTTCTCGAACAAACCCGCCCCGCACGTGGGCAGCCTGGATGTGGACCTGGCGGTCAACCACCTCCATCTGACCGAGGAGCATTATCGAACGATCCGGGAACTGCTGCTGGCGAGAGGCTACTATCCCGGGAAACAGCCGTTCATTTTCTTCCGGCAGGTTCCAACCGCCTCCCGCTCGATCACGGTTCAAGTCGATTTCCTGGCGGGTGAGTACCAGGGCACGACGGCCACCCACCGCCACCAGCGGGTGCAGGACATGATGGCCCGGAAAGCGCGGGGTTGCGATCTGGCCTTCGAGGATCCGGTCGAGATCCGGTTGGCAGGACCGCTGCCGGACGGCGGTCTGGACACAGTGATTGTCCGGGTGGCGTCGATCCCGGCTTTCATCTCCATGAAGGGAATGGCCCTGGCCGACCGAATGAAGGAAAAGGATGCCTGGGACATCTACTATTGCCTTCGCTTCTTTCCAGGCGGAATCGACGCCTTGGTTGATGAACTCAGGCCATGGAAAAACCATGGTTTGATTCGTGAGGGATTGACGAAAATCGCCGAGAAGTTTGCGTCGGAGAACCACATCGGTCCCAAGATGGTGGCGGATTTCGAGGAGATCGCGGATCCTGAGGAACGAGCCAGGATCCAGCGTGATTCGTTTGAACGAGTGCAATATCTCTTTGGAAAATTGGATCTTCTGAAGAAGCGTCCCGAATGACCCGACTTCTTCTGATTTCTGACACCCATGGGAAACTGTCGCCGATCAGCCGGCTAGCGTTCGAAAACGGTTGCGAAGCGGTGATCCACGCCGGTGACTTCGGGTTCTCTGACGAAGAGAGTCTCGACCGCTTGAGCGACCGGGAAGTGGCGCTGCACATCCGGCACTCCGAGTTGAGCCCGGAACGGAAAAAGGAAATCCTCGCCAAGCCGACCGCCGAGCAGAGGGAGTTCGTGAAGTGTTCACTCCCCCTGAGTGAACTGCCCGAGTTTCTCCGGGGCGAGAAGCGTTTTGACGTCCCGGTGTATGCGGTTTGGGGCAACCACGAGGATGTGGAGGTCATCCGGCGGTTCCGTTCCGGTGACTATGCGGTAGACCAGTTACATCTTTTGCATGAGGGCGTTTCGTACCACGTGGGCAATATCCACGTTTTCGGCCTGGGCGGGAATTTCCTGGTCGGCAAGAAACTCTGGCAAACGCCCATCGCCGTTGGCCGGGGCAAGGTGTGGAGCGTCCTGCAACAGTACGCCTGGCTCCTCGAAACCGTCCAGGCCAATCAACAGCAGGACGAGATCCGAATCTTCGTCAGTCATGTCAGCTCCGGCAAGGAACCGTTCGTCACTTCCGGATTGGTGGAAGAAGAGCGGGATCAGCTATCAAGACGCTCCGGAGCACGACCCGCATCGACCTTTGTCGTCCAGATAGTGGTTTTCCACGGCATCCCTGCATAGTGCGCAAATGGAAAACCGATTCATGATGGCGGCCAGCTTATCAGCTTTGGAGTTTTCCGACCAGGCGATTCCTTCGAGCTGCTGTTTGGCGACGTGAAAGGAGGTGTACGCGACCACCTGGTCGTTGGTGTCCGCCCGTTCGATTTCGCTCCGCACAACCTCGAGCAACGCCGTCTTGTTGTCTCTATGCAGCTTTTGGGAAGCCCTCAACCGAATGAATCCGTCCGGGTCGTTCTGGGCGACTTCGGCGAGCACTGACTGATCCGTGAGCATCGTTACCGCGTCCCGTCGCACGTCACACTCGTCGGCTGTCCGAACGATCTCCGCGTACACCGATTGGGCCAGCTCCTGATCAGCCAACTTCCTCGCTGCGGCCATGCGGACGCCACTGCGGCCGTCCCGTTTGGCTACCTCGGCGAGTAATGCTTGATCGGAGAGTTTATTCAGCACATAGGCTCCGCCATACTTGCTGTTTATAGCAACCAAGGCGAACAGTTCTTGATCAGTGAGTTTGTCGACTGCATCCTTTCGCACATCTTCCTCCGGATCCGTTTGGGCGATGGCCGCGAGCAACGATCGGTCGATGAGTTTCCGTACGGCATGACACCGCACCCATTTCGATTGATCCTTCTGGGCGATGGCGGCGAGCAGTTCCTGATCGGTGAGTTTGTCCACTGCATCCTCTCGCACATCTTCCTCCGGATCCGTTTGGGCGATGGCCGCGAGCAACGATTGGTCGGCGAGTTTCCGTACGGCATGACTCCGTACCCATTTCGATTGATTTTTCTGGGCGATGGCGGCGAGCAGTTCTTGATCGGTGAGTCTGTCCACTGCATCCAGTCGCACATCTTCCTCCGGATCCTTGTTGGCGATCTCGGCGATCAACGATTGATCGGTGAGCTTCTTCACCGCTTCCAAACGAACATCCTTATCTGGGGCGGTTCTGGCGACCTTGGCGATCACCCTCGGGTCAGTGAGCCCTTTCACTGCGTTCTGGCGCACCCGAAAATCGGAGTGCTTCCACTTGGGCCGAAAGAGATCGATCAATCCCATGAAAAACCTCCCGTCGAATAGATTATCAAGAACGGTGCTTGGCTATCGATGCCTATGATTCCTGTCCATACGGACTGATCGGCGTAATCGGATCGAGCGACTCGAATCAGAAGTCCGTATTAGGGGGCTTGTCCGGGAAATCCATCCCGATGCCGGTGTCCTTGTGCGGGTGATCCACGTGCCCGTAATGCGAGCAGTTCGCGAAAACGGCTTCGACGTCGTTGTGCTTTTGGCGGGCCCGGGCGGCAATTTTATCCCACCGATCGAAAATTGCCGCGGGTTGTCTTTCGGCATATTGAGCCAGCGCCCAGGCCGCCGCCCGGCGCGCCGACCACGACTTGTCCGTCAACGCCTTGAATAGGGGCTCTATAGCCCGAACGTCACCCGTTTTACCGAGGATCCGGATGACCTCCGGGCGAATTTCTGGATCTCCCGAGCCCACCCTATTGAGTAAAGCGACGATGCCGTCCTCGCCAAATTTGCCGAGGGCCTCCCCGATGGCGAGTCGAACAGACTCGTCTGAATCCCTGAGTGCCTGGATGAGCGGCTTGATCGCCCGGGAATCACCCAGGTTGCCGAGGGCCTCGGCCGCTGATTTCCGAACCATCCAGTCGTCATCATCGGTCAGTGCGTCGATCAACGGTCTCACCGCCGGGGTGTCTCCCATCAAACCAAGGGCAATTGCAGCGGCGCGTCGAGTGTCCCGATGACGGTCCTTCAGCGCCTTGATCAATGGTTCGACAGCGAGCGGATTCCGCAGTGGCCCCAGCGCTTGAGCGGCCGCTGCCCGAACAGCTCCTTCGCGATCTTCCAGGGCGACGACTAGCGGTCCGGCGGCGCTAGGATTCCGCAGAATTCCGAGCGCCAAGGCGGCGCTTTTCCGGGAGTCTTCACTGCCGGTTTTCAAGGCTTGAATCAGCGGCGCCAGAGCGCGGGGATCACCTGATTCACCCAGGCGGACAAGATCCTGTTTCGTTCCCTCAATCCACTCTTTCCAATCAGGCTGGCCGAGCCGATCCAAAGCATAGGCAGCCGCTTTTCGCACGAAAGAATCGTCATGGCCCAGCGTTTCGATCAACGGTGGAATGGCCCTTGCATCGTTGAGCTTGCCGAGAGCTTCAATGGCCGCGAGTAGAGGGCTACGCGGGGCCTCCTTCAGGAGTGCGACCAGCGGCTCGGTGGCCCGGGCATCTCCCAGGTGGCCGAGTGCTTCGGCGGTAAACTCCCACTCTTTCTTCTCATCAGGCTTCAATCGGCCCAGCAATAAAGCAATGGTTCGATCTATGTCCAGCCGGGCCAACGCCCGGGCTCCGGCTTCGCGGACCTCCGGACAGACGTCCCGCAACGATTCCAGCAGGGTATTGAATACGCTGTCATCACCGAGCGTACCGAGGGCTTGGGCGGCCTTCCGGCGGACAGCACGGCTCCTCTCAAAGTCAGGCGACTCGCGGTTGGGGCGATCGCGATGGTATACCAAGGCCTTGATCAATCCCTTGAGGTTCTTCTTCGCGATCATCTTCTCGACATTGGGTGGTCCGAACAGTGACATCGCCTTGCTCCTGCTAAAGTAATCAGTTGATGGCCGGCTCAAAAGTCCAAGTGCTGGGGTTTGTCCGGAAAAGGCGCTTTGAATCCGTAATCACTATGAACATCGCTATGACCGGTATCCTCATGGCTATCCAAGTAGCTCTGACCAGCCCTTAGACATACTCCCGTGTCTACTCTATCCCAATGATTGTGTCTGGAATCGAAATGATTGTCGCTATGTTGACCGTGTAAGGCAGCGATCTCGCTCCATCGATGAAGAATAAGCAAAGGATGGTTTTTAGCAAAAGCATGAAGATATTGGGACGCCTGATTTTCGATTTGGCTCCGCCACTTGGCATGCAAACGTGCATCGCTGGAAAAGAATTCAGACACAAGAGACAATGAATAATCAGCAGAGTGGTCTTTAATAAAAGCTATTAGTTGTTCTGGCGGGAGCTGTCTGCTGAGAATCCGAATCAATTGATCAATTCGTTCAGAGATCGGCACGACGGCACGAGGATCTTTGCTCTTTATCAATCCTTCCAATTCTTTAGACATTTCCCCTGTAATTATTGGCTTCCATTGTGATTCACCTAATAGGTCCAGGGCTTCTGCGGCAGCTTTTCTAATTTCAAAATACTGGTCTCCCAGTGCCTTAATAAGCGGCAGAACCGCGTTTGTGTCGCGCAGAATGCCCAATGTCACAACAGCCAACTTGCGGAGTATAGGGTCCTCATCTTCCAGTGCCATAATCAGCAGCTCGACTGCACGGGGTACGGTTCCCGGGTCGAAAATCTGCTGATTACTTTGAGCCCGGGCGGCGGTAGTCCGAACACTGCTATAGTGATTATCAAGAAATTTAATCAGCAGCTCGACTGCATGGGGGGCTTTTCCAATCAGTTTGACGAGTGCTTCGGCGGCGGCTGTTCTGACAGAGCTTTCTCTATCGGCCAGCGCCTGGACGATCAATTCCACGACTCGGGTGTTGCTTAGACTGAATGAATGCAAGATTTCGTCACCAAGAGTCTTTACGGTGACAATCCGAATACTGCTGTCTTCATTCTCAAGCAACCAAATCAGTAATTCGACTGCATGCTGATCCTCTCCCCTCAGTTTGACGAGTGCCTCAGCGGCGGATTTTCTGACAATGTCTTCCATGTCCCTCAGTGTCTGAATAAGTGGGTCCACGGCTCTGGTGTCCCCCAGATTAGATAACAGTTGGGCGGCGGCTGCGCGGATTTTACTGCTTTCATGTCCTAGCGCCGCAATCAAGGGCTCCACAGCGCAGGCACCCAACTTGACTATCATCTCAGAAGCGGCTTGTACAATTTCCTCGTTCCGATTTCTGAGCGTATTGATCAACGGGAAAACAGCGCGGGGATCTTTGATTGCTGCCAAGCCTCTTATATCATCAATCAGATTGTCCGTGATGATATGCTTCCATTTTGTTTCACCCAATTGGTCAAGGGTTTCTGCAGCGGCTTTTCGGACTTTATTCTTTTCGTCTCCCAATGATTTAATCAACGGTAAAATAGTTGTTTCCGCATTCAAATAGCCGAGCGCCTCTGCGGCTGCTTTACGAACATTGTTCCTGTTAGATCCGAGTGCCGCAAGCAGTGGCTCCACCGCGCGGTGGTCTCCGAGCTTGCCCAGTGCTTCGGCTGCAGCGGCGCGGGATGCAGTCGGATCATTCTCCAGGATTCCAATCAACGGTTCGATCGCGCGAGGGTCCTTGAGCGCACCGAGAGCCTTTATTATCTGGATTCGAGGATCTTGATGGGTCACGGTTCCCAGCGCCCTGACCAGCGGCTCTAGGGCGCGGGGATCGCCCGATGTGCCCAGACGAGTGAAGTCGCTCTGGTACTCGCCTGTGACATATTCTTTCCACTTCGGTTCGCCCAACATGTCGAGAGACTCCGCCGATGCCCGCCGGACATCGCCTTGATCATCCCCCAGCGCGCGGATCAGCGGCGCCACGGCGCGGGGATCACGCAACCAGCCCAAGGCCCCGGCGACGGCCTGGCGGACTTGCGGCTCAGAGTCGTCGAGCGCCTGGATCAGCGGCGCCAAGGCCCGCGGATCGCCCAGGCTGCCGAGAGCTTCCGCGGCGGCCTGGCGGACCCGCCACGCGGTCCCCGTCAGCGCGGCGACCAGCGGCGGCAATGCCCGGCCATCGCCCAACGCTCCCAGTGCAGCGATGGCAGCGGTTCGAACGGATTCGTCTCTGTCACCCAGCGTCTTGATCAACGGCTCGAGCGCGCTAATGTCACCCAAATTACCCAAGGCTTGGGCTGCAGAAAGGCGGACGAAAGAATCTTTCTGATATCCGAGAGCCTGGCTCAATCCGGCGATATTCCTTTTCTGAGCCAGTTTCTTCACGTTCGGCGGGCCAAAAAGCGACATGGCGGACCTCCTTCACACGGCTCCATGAATGGGAGAGCGGGGATCCCTGTCCCCGATATCCAGATAATCCCACGCCGTTTCGAATAACCGAACGGCGCGGTGTTTGAGCCCGGCGCACTCGAGCACGGGGGCGTCGAGATCCCGCTGCGCCGGCTCGCCGCCCCAGGCCCGGCAGGCGCCGCCGCAGAGGTAGCGGTAGTCGCAGCGGCTGCAGGTGGGATTGGTGTCGACGGAATGGCAGGACAACCCCCGGAATCGCTCCGAGCCGGTCACCGCAGGCAAGCCCCGACGGATCACGTTGCCCAACATGGCGTGGCTTTGGTGGTAGGCGTAACAGGGGAAGGCGTCCCCAGAGGGCTCCACGTACAGGTTCTGGCTCATCCCGCAGCCGGCTACGGGTGCAAATCCGCCCTCGATGAGATCCATGGGATCGAGATACGCTCCCAGGGCTTCGGACTGCGGGGGCTCGTCCCAGCCCGCCGCCCGGCCCAGCGGCAGGAGCGGCCGGAAGCGCGTGCGCCGGATGCCGAGCCGCTGCGCCAGTGTCCGGACGGCCCGCCCCGGTTCGCCATCGATCTCGCGGGATGGCAGGACCGCGGCGATGGAAAGTTCCGCCGCGCCCGGCCGCGTTCCGGCCAGCGACTGATAGGCTGTCATGTTAGCCACGCTGGCGTCGTAACTACCCGCGCCGCGGCGATCGTCGTGCGTCTGCCTGGACCCATCGATACTGACCACCACCTGATGGAAAGCCGCGGCGATTGTTCGGATGTCGTTCTCGTCCAGATGCATGGCCAGATTGGTCCGCAGCACCAGTTTCATGGGACTGGCGTCGAGCTTGGTCCGTTTTAGGAGGGTCAGCAGCTCATCCCTGCGCGAATGCAACAGCGGCTCCCCACCGGTGAGGATGACCTGGCGGAAGCCGACGCGCTTTGCCTGACCGAGCAGGTCCGCCATGCAGCCGGGCGACAGCTCGACACTCTCATCCGTGCGGGCGCCGGCATAACAATGCGTGCAGCGCAGCTGACAGGCGAAGGTGAGATGAAGATAGAGATTATTCAGGCGCAGCGTCTCCGGGGCCAGCGATTTCTTCAGGTGGTTGAGGGATGCCTGGGCGGTGTCACGGTTACGGCAAATGCCCCAGTTGACCAGGCGGTCCGCGACCGTAGGAATGTCCGGCCCTCGGGCCAACTCCACCGCGGCAACGATGCGCCGCGCGTTCCTGGCAATCTGGCTGGGGTGGGGGCCGGACCGGACGATCTCGATCAATGGGCCTCGCTTCAACAACAGGTCTCCGCCCTTGCCATACGGACTATCGGCAACCGCCGCGATGTTCTCTTCGGATCCCATTTCCCGGACCAGCCGGTCCCTGAGCTCCGTGAAGATCTGTTGATAGGCCGGGCAGTAGGGATCCTTCGGTGAACCGTTGCCCCCGGTCCAAGCGTTGTATCCGCAGCCCCCCTTGCAATAATCGAAATGGTCGCATTCACGACAAACTTGGGCGATCTGTCGTTCCCGCTCGCTCATCCGAATAGCGATGGGGCTTTGGTAGAGCGAGTCGAGGGAGGGGCGATCGTCCAGGGTGGCCAGCCGGAAGTCAGGATGTCCGCAGTAACGCTGGCAGGGATAGATATTCCCGGCCGGATCGATAGCCAGGAACATTCCGAGACAATCCTTGAAGGTGCAGATCTGCCCCTGGCCGGCGAGGATGCCTTTCGCCATCTGATCGAATGTGGAGATGGATATCCTCTTCCGGTTCAAAATGTAGAAATCGAGCAGCTTGAGAAGAAGAGCGGCCTTCTCGTCCGGGGAGATCGCGTAGTCGGGATCGGATTGTTGCAACGCAGGCACCGAAGCGTGGACGGAGAACGGAATTTGTTCGCTTATAAAAAAGCTCGCGATGTCCCGCCAATTTTGCCAACTGGTCCGGGTGAAGGTGGCGATGCAGCCGACGTCAAGCCCCCACTGGCGGGCCCGCTGGATGCCGGCCATTGTTTTTTTGAAATACCCGACTCCCCGCTGCAGATCGTTAATGGTCTCGGGGCCGTCCAGGCTGGTGCCGACGGACACGCTGTGCTCTTTGAAGATGGCGCAGAAAGTGTCGTCCAGCATCCAGAGGTTGCTCTGGATACTCAGGTCGATTGGACGGCCGGAAAAACTCCGCTTGAGTCGATTGAGGAAACGTTCGAAAAACTCATGCCCGGCGACGAGCGGCTCCCCGCCATGAAAAGTCACCCGAATCTTGTCGAGAGGGTCCTGCTGATCGACTCGTTTGATGAAATCGATAGTTTGACCAGCCGTTCGCTCGGTCATCTTCGGTCCGCGGTTCGGGCCGAAGCAATACCGGCAACTGGCGGGGCACTCCAGCGACGGAACGATCATGAAGAGCGGCTGATGCGACAAAAGGTTTCCCGGACGTCAAAGGTTCAGTACTGGATCAACCCGTGGTGGAAATCCGTCTTCGGTAACGACAGAACATCCCAAGGTAATCACGCTCGGGTTAACTCCCTCGATGTTGTTCAGGGTTAGCCGACTTGCACAATGGTAAAGTACTCAGATTCGGGATCATCGTATGAAAGCTGCGCTCACATCTCAAGCGATATCACATCTCGGGCGTCCCGAAGAATGCTCTGGATCCAATTCTGCTCTGGCCCTGTCGATTTTCTGGATTATAGCATGCAGTGTGGATAAATCTGATCTGTAGTGTTTACTGGCGACTCCAGATGGTTGGAAATGAAGATCTGATTCTGCATCGGAGAATCAATCCGAACGCCGATTTGAGATTAGTGAATACTGATTATTCAGGGTGGCTTCGTGGGTGACCGGCAATACGCGGAGGGTGCACGTGAGCAGCCTATCGTCAATTCGAGGTGGGGAATTGAAATTCTTAAGGCTGTCACACTGGTGTCACACTGAACCACAATAACTGGCGATAATCGGCGATCTCCGGCCGCTCCCGGTGGTAGTGCGGGAATTTTGGGTAACTCCAAATTTTCCAATCGCCTTGGCACGATTTGGTGCTGCCGAGTACCACCCGGTTTTGGGGCAGTCAGATCCTACGTTCGGTCTTCGGAACCGAGGGTTGGGGGTTCGAGCCCCTCCGGGTGCGCCATTTTTTCAATAACTTACACGAAAATCCAGTATAATTGCACTTGTTGCCGGCTGTGGTGGGGTGTGGTGGGGTTTCAATGCATGCTGTGACACGAAGGGATTTTTGAAAAAACCGATGCTCTGATCGATCCAAATTTTCTGGCACATTCATCCACTTCAAAATCGAAGTTGACTTAATAGTTTTCAGTGCGATAATGTTTTTCAGCAATTGCTGAAAATGGGGTTATTTATGAAAATCGATGGATTTGCACTTGTCCAACAGGCAAAGGAACTGCTCCGTTCCTGTCTTCTCCAAGTGCCTTCATTGCGGATGGAAAGAGACAGTGCCACTTCCGAACAAGAGGCGGCAGGCGCCGATTTCGCGATCTGCACAGACATTCAGGGTGCGAAACAATACCTGATCGTGGAAGTAAAAGCCAGCGGTCAGCCCCGCGTGGTGAGAAATGCGATCAATCAGTTAGATCGGTACCGCTCTCAGTGGCCAGACAGTTACGGCGTCATTTTCGCCCCTTATATTTCTGAGCGGACGGCTGAGATATGCCGCGACGAAGGAGTTGGCTACCTGGACCTGGCCGGGAACTGTTACTTGAATTTTCAGACGGTCTTCATCCAGAAGGTGGGATTGCCCAATCCGGTCCCGGCTCGCCGGGAGTTGCGCTCGCTGTATTCGCCGAAATCCACCCGGGTGCTTCGCGTGCTCCTGGCGAATGCCCGGCAGAGCTGGCGGTATCAGAGGTTGGCTCGGGAAGCCAACGTCAGCCTGGGTCAGGTGGCCAACGTACTGCGAATCCTGCGCGACCGGGAATGGTTGACCGACGAAGATGATGGAGTGAGGTTGGCGGCGCCGGCGGAGGTGTTGACCGAATGGGCGGCCAGCTACAATTTCAGAAAGAACGTCGCCACGGATTACTACTCCCTGGAATCGCCAGCCGAAATCGAGCAAACGCTGGGATCGGTTTTGAATGATCGGGGGATCCGGTATGCCCTCACGGGATTTTCAGGAGCGGCCCGGATATCCCCCGCCGTCCGCTACCAGCGGGTCATGGCGTTCGTGGAAGCGATGCCGGAAGATGTTCTGGAACGCTTGAAGTTGAAACCCGTGGACAGCGGCGCCAACGTGACGATTCTGAATCCCTACGATGAGGGCGTGTTCTACGGAGCGGCGACGGTGGACGATCTTCAGGTCGTGCACCCGATCCAGCTCTACCTGGACCTCCGCAACTTTAAGGGGCGGGGTGAGGAAGCCGCCGACACCATCCTGGAGGAGGTCATAAAGCCGTCATGGTGAGCCGCAAAGACTTCCCCAAGATTGAATGATCCGGGAACTGCTGCTTGCGCAGGACTATTCCCCGGGGAAACAGCCGCATATCTTACTCCGGCAGTTTCCGACGGTGACTCGCCTGATCACGGTTTAGGTCGATTTCTTGGCGGGAGAATTTCAGAGTGCTGCGGATTCCCTCCACCGATCAACTCCTCCAACCTCTGATCAGAATTTGGATGTGGTGTATTATTTCCTAATTGAATCACTTTCAAGAGGCGAGAAACAATGAAACATCAATCTAGTAGCCGACTGCATCCTACGGTAGTCTTGATGATTTCTCTTACTTTCGCGATGGCGATGGCCGCGGGGGAGGGGGCGGAACGATCACCCAAACTAACGAGGACGACGGTCGTCCACGGGACTGATTTCACTGTTTATCAAACCGTTAAGGTGAAGGTGTTTTTTTCAAGCACATTCCTGGATGGATTTGTCGGTGATGAGAATGCCGGAGAATACAAACGATGCTTCATGAAGGTTTTTGATCCACTTTTCAGGACTGGTCAACTGACCGGTGAGATGTTCTATGAGGAAATCGGGGATCTCCCGTCAGGGGTGATCAATATGAGCAAAGAGGACTGGAAACGCCTGAATTCAGCCGGAGGCGTATATGAAGCCCTCCGCCAAAACATCGGCCCACTCATCAAAATTCTGTATTTCTTCCCGTCGGAGATCCAACCGGCACAGAAGAATCGAAAGTCTTATGAATTTTGGGTCACCAATTCCGCAACTGAGACCGGGTGGGGTGCATTCGACAAGTTTTGTATTACGATCGAAACCCGATGGCTCCACAAGCCGGTTGTGGTGAGTTTCAAGTATCTGGGAATGGAATTATAGGTTCGTCCGGATGTTGAACATCAACCTTCCCGATGCCGCCGTGGGACATGCCATCCTGGAGACCCAGGGATCCAGGTTCCACATTTCCCCATCCTCCGGGCACGACAATCCGCCGGCCAAATGCGGGGATTGTCAGCGGGGATGAGCGGCGTTGAATCGCTCTTGAAATTTCCGGATGGTCTCGATCAGCTCGTCGAATTCTGGCGGTCGGGTGAAAAACATCTCCTCGCCCATGGCCGTATAGTCGGCTCGCCAGATTGCAAGCTGATCATCTGGAGGTGCCAGGATTAGTCGGCCCGGAGTAAGTGTTTCATAATCCACCCAGTTGTGCCGGAAGTACACTCTACGGTGGGCCGCGATCCGGTGGAAAAGATCGAGATCACCGGCCGCGTCACGGCCGACACCGGCCCGAATCAGCTGATACAAGTCGTAATAGTGCCGGGCTAGTCGCGCCTTTCTCTGGCTCTTGGCTGGACGGAACGTCTCCTCATGGAGAAGCATCGCCTTCTCCCAGAAAGTGCGCCGAGGCGATACGGTGTGGACCGGGAAACGCGACTCTCGGAACAGCTCGGGAAAAGCCTTCGCGAGATAGGATTGAACTTGGATCGTCTCGGCCGGTTCGGTATCGGAGCGAGCGCCGAATTCGATCTTGACGATCTGTCGGAGATAGGCCAGGCTCTGGTTGAACGCTGTCGGATAGGTCAAGGACAGCGTCTGCGCGTCCGGATCGTCGGGATCCGGCGTGAGTTCCCACGGCATTCCTGCGGGAATCATCCGGGCGATGTCCTCATTCAAGAGAGGCAGAATTTTTTCCAGGACGCACCGGGTGGCGCTCTCACTCAACTCATCCAGACGTTTGCTCGCCTGTTTCCTGCTTGGCGCGCGCTCAGGCGCGCGGTCATCTCCGAAGCCCAGGGCGGTGCGGTGAATAACGATGTCGATATCCTCGGAAAACCGGTCGATCAGGCCCCACCCCTTTGACAGCGCGGTGCCGCCCTTGAAGGTGAACCGAGCGCCCCACTCCGGCAATGTGAACAACCGTTGGAGTGTCCAGCAGACCCAGAAGTCCTTTTCAATGGCGGCCGGTGGAAGACCCAGGCGGTCCTGCGCCTGTTCGCACAACAGGCGTCGGCGGTTATCGGGTATTTCCAGAAATTCATTCATGAGCGTTCCATTTCAATGCTCTGTCCCAACCGCCGCATGATTTCAGCAATCCAGGAGGGAGCGTAGCGCAAATCCTTCAACAACTGCGCCCGGCCTGCGGCATCTAGGCGGCGGTCGAGTTGGGCCAGAATCGTTTCGTCCACATGCGCGCGGCCCAAGTGCCGCAGGGCTTGAATCACCAGACCGCTGATCCGGCCAGCCGTAGCCATGTTCCGGGGTGTGGTCCGTCGCAACAGAATCTGCTTTTTCCCGATGACCACCATGCGGGATGGGCCGTCGGTGAGATAGACCAGCTTCATGGGAACCTGGGTGGACAGACCCAGCAGATTGGCCGCATACGCGCCCGATGGCTGCAGCCGGACCGCATCGCGGCCGGCAAGCGCCTGGGCGATGGCATCCGGTGAGGGGGACAGCATTCCCAGCGCTGGGTCGGTGCGGGGAAAATCGTACAGTCCCCGCGCCAACTGACGGATCGGGCCGGTTTGCCGATACCGTTTCAGGGCAGCGGCAACGGCATCCCGTGATCCTAAATCGCTGAAATGTTTGGGAGTGAACACCCAACCCCGGCCATGTCCATAGATTCTGTTTATAACTTTAATATCAATGCTTTGCTTGTGTTTAGCCATGATGATTATGACCCAAAAACAGATCAATATTTGTGTCAAAAATACACCCATTTTCCTGGCTTGTCGAGCATAAAAATGAAGCACAGTCCTTTGATGTGAAAATCCCGGCCATCTTAACTTCCACCGGAGTGTTACCGTCAGCCGGAGTTGCAGGAATAGAGGCCATGTTGATTTGTCCTTAGATCCCGTTTCGCGTCACACTGGTGTCACACTGAACCACAAAAACTGGCGATAATCGGCGATCTCCGGTTGCTCCCGGTGGCAGTGCGGGAAATTTGGGTAACTCCATATTTTCTAATCACCTTGGCATGATTTGGTATTGCCGGGTACCACCCGGTTTTGGGGCGTGCAGATCCTACCTTCGGTCTTCGGAACCGAGGGTTGGGGGTTCGAGCCCCTCCGGGTGCGCCAAGACTGACGGGGCTTCCGAAAGGAAGCCCCCTCTCATTTCAGCCTCCGTTCTCCACTCCTTCTCCAATAAAGCCCGCAAAGCATTGATATCTTGCCACTTGCGGATTACCTGTGCTATAATGGACTCATAGCAAAGGAGTTAGCTATGGCACGAATCCAGCAGAAGACCACCAAGGATGGCCGCCGCCGGTTCTACGTCACCATCCGCCTGAAGGGGATCCCCACCCTCTCCGGCGCGTTCGAGCGGCTGACCGACGCGAGGAAGTGGGCGGCGGACAAGGAGTCGGAGATCCGCCGGGGCCGCTACTTCGACGACTCGGCCAGCGTCCGCCATACCCTGGAGGAGACCATCGACCGCTACCTGCGGGACGTCATGCCGCGCAAGGCGGCCTCCAACGCTCCCACCGAGGGGCAGCGCCTAGCCTGGTGGCGGCGGCAGATCGGCCGTTACACGCTGAAGGGGGTGACCCCTGCGCTGCTCACGGAGCACCGCGACAAGCTGCGGGGGGAGGGGAAGTCCGAGGCGACGGTCAAGCGCTACCTGCGCAACCTCGGGCACGTCCTGACCATGGCCGTGGAGTGGCACTGGCTCAAGGAGTCGCCCATGCGGCTGGTGAGAATGCCCAGGGAACCCAGGGGGCGGGTGCGCTTCCTGGAGAAGGAGGAGCTGGAGCGGCTCCTGAAGGCCTGCCGGGAGTCGCCGAGCCCCTTGCTCTACCCGGCCGTGATCCTGAGCCTGGCCACGGGGATGAGGAGGGGGGAGGTGCGGGGACTGACCTGGGATCGGGTCCGGCTGGAGGATGGGGTCATCCTGTTGGAGGTGACCAAGAACGGCGAGCGGCGCGGCGTCCCGCTGTCCGGCCACGCCCTGGAGGTGATCCGGGAGCACGCCAGGGTCCGTCGGCTGGACTCGAAGTACGTCTTCCCGAGCGGGGAGGGGGGGAAGGGGTATGACTTCCGCCGCCCCTTCACCAAGGCCCTCCGGAGGGCCGGGATCGCCGACTTCCACTGGCACGACATGCGCCACACCTGCGCCAGCTACATGGTGATGTCCGGAGCCAACCTGGCCACGGTGGCCGAGCTGCTGGGCCACAAGACCCTGGCCATGACCAAGCGCTACTCCCACCTCAGCCAGGAGCACCTCAAGGGCGAGGTGGACCGGATGGGCGAGAAGATGTTCGGGTGATTAATGGTTGGTCACCCAACATGCAAAAATGCTGGCCAATGATTTTCAGACATGGGATTATATAGCTACTGTGGATGAGAAGTAGAGAGCGGATGTTTGAAACTCATGAGGGTTAGAATCCGGAGGTGATGATGAAAATTGAGTACTACTGCGTCGTGATTCTTCTAGTGTGCTTGTCTTGTTGTGGAACTTCAGATCCTGGTTCAGCTACACCACAGAATAATAAGATATCTAAGATCCTTCCGTCAGAAAATCCACCTCAGAGATTCTTGAATTCAGGATTTTGGGTCGAAGGAGCTGCTACTCTTTTAGGTCCATATGGCCCAATTCGAGTATTTCAAGAATCATTGAATGGTGATACTAGCTGGGAGAAGCTCGAAACCGCAAATGGCTGGATCCTACGCCAGGACTTCACTGATCAAGTCACTGGGAATTCCCATGAGTATGCTTATGTGTTTGAAGAGCGTGAAAGAGTTCCTGGTGTGAAAGTAACGGTCATCTTCTTAGATCGAGTAGTTGGAAACGGAAAAGATTTACAGCCAATGAGGGTTGTGCAGGAAATCCTTTCCCGAACTCCTGGGCTTGTGATGTCACCAGAGATAGGTCTGGAAGATACTGGTGCCCCACCACCGTCTGCTCCCAAAGTGGAGCTTGTAGCATCTGCTGAGCAACTCAGACCGGGGAAAGAAGTGATTCTAGAGGGATACGTTGAGACATGTCATGATGATGCAGGGACTTCCTATTGCATCAAGTTGTCCAAGCAAGACTACAGAATTCAAATTTGTTACTTCTTCGAAGTAGAGGAGAAGCCTGGATTGAAGGAGAAATTAGATCCCCTGGTGGATTCAAATAGATTAGTCAGAATTAGAGGCACCATCTCTGATGATGACATGGAATTCCTTGATTTCAAGAAAGAGATAGTCGTCGAATAATAAGCAAACGAGATAAATCAATCTCCAGTAACCAATCTATCCAAATAACCCCGATATACAATTTTGAGAACTCCCTCACAGTTTGGATTAGTGCGCCCAATCCCAAGGAGAGAGGATCATTGAAAGGTTCTAAGAGGCTTGAGCAGAGGGTATAAAAGTGAAGCATAAGCTCAGTATACGACTGGAGTCAATCCGAGCGGCCACGGAGGAGTGGGACGCCCGGAGTCGTTTCCTGCCACACCTGGCCATCCACCACGAGTTCAAGCGGCCCCGCTCGATCACCATTGTGGCCCTGACGGGCGTGGAGACGTGGAAGCGGGTTGCCCTCCCGGACCTGTTCGGGGAGCTGGGACCGGCCGCGCAGCTCCAGATGGCTGGACGGATTGCGAGGGAGCACTATCGGGACAGCGGCGGGGAGTGCTCCCAGTTCGGCGCGATCACCGGCTACGCCCTGGCGCGAACCTATGACGACTGGATCGAACTGGGCGTGGACGGAGAATTGGTCTCGCGGTCCACTACGCCGGAGCGACCGGGCGAGGCCTGGATTGAGACCGGCGGTGTGCGGTTGGAGGTGAGCCAGGGGCGCTATACTGTCGAGCGCGGGAGGGGGAGGGCATACAGGACCCCGTCGCTGGGGTTTGTCCCCCTCCCGGAGGGGCTGCGGGTCCTGTACTCGCCGGAGGCCCCCCAGGGGGGCGTGGACTGGACCGCGCTCCTGCTGCGGCACCACTTCGGGCCAGAGGCCCTGCACATCCTCCCACCGGGGGAGGATCTGGAGCACGCCGCGCGGGTGGCCGAGGGGCTCCTGGGAGAGGGCGGGCGGGTCGTGGCGGCCGGGCAGGGCGCGGGCAGCAGGCTCGCCATCGACCTCGCGGCCATCCTCGGCCTGGGCCTGCTGGTGTTCACTCCGTCCCCGGCTGCCCTGCCGGAGGGGATGTCCCCCGAGTCTCCCCGGATCATCCCGACCGCCCCGCTGTCGATGTTCAGGATGGCCGCCGGGTGCGGGCCAGCCCCCTCCAGGAGCAAGGCCGCCAGCAGCCCCCTCCGGACCTACCGCCCCAATACCCACCCGGAGGAGGGCCTGCCCGGCCTGCTCCAGGACATCGAGGAATTTCTGAACGGCAGATGACGACTGCCTGTAGCCTAGCTGGGGAAGTGGGGTAGCCCTTGCCTGCCTCGGGGTTTGCCGGGTTGCAATGGAGGCGATGGAGGCGAACCGAGGGACCCCTTTCTCTCTTCCTATTGAGTGAGGGGAGGGGGGAGGGGGGGGGGAGAGGATAGTAAAGGAACGTTCCTGCCTGCCTCCACCGCCTCCATCGCCTCCCAGCCGTTCCATTCCAACGAGCTATCAGAGTAGAACAGCATGTGTTATCCAATCGACCCTGCACCCTCCAATGTCTTGGGGCCAGCCTTGCCGCCAACAATTTGTCTGTACGGAACAGGATCGACATGCATCGCCTGCTGAAGCAACAGGTAGAACATTTCCCCCCTGGAACATGAGGAACGGTGATTGAACCGAAACGTGAATTCGTCGAGGTAGTAGTCCAGATGCGCACGATGGACCGCTCCCAGATGGGAGCTTACCATCCAGCGTTTCAATGAAGACACAACCCGGTGCACGCCGGGTGGTAGAACCTCGTTGCCCAACATGCGGTAATGCACTCCTTGCACCTGGTGGTATCCTGGCGGTTCCCCATAGGGTCGCAATCCTTTGATCCTGACCGTGCTGCCGGGCTGGATCACGTCGCTGATAAAACCATGCAGGCTGGCTTCGGATAATTCCGGTATCTGCCTCAGGCGGATGCGACGAATACCAGTTCCCTTCTCTTCCGCCGCCACCAGGATCAGGGCTTTGGGCTCGATCTGCCGGGTAGCGGCTCCCGTGTTGAGCATTCCCCAATCAATCTTGCCAACTTCCACTACGCCATTTAGGCGATCCTGGTCCGGACGCACCATGGCACGGCGTAGCTTGTGTAACCACGTCCAGGCTGTAACGTAGCTGCCTAGTCCAAGCACCTGCTGCAGGTTGACCGCATTGACGCCATGCCTTCGACTGGTGATCTGCCAAACGGCGCGAAACCACATCCGCAGAGGTTTGTGGGTATCTTGAAAGATCGTCCCAGCCGTCACCGATAACTGGCCCTTGCACCGTCGGCAGATTAATCTTCCACGGCTAGCGCTCCAAACTTCGACACGTCCACACCACGGGCAATCATATCCATCAGGCCAGCGAAGCTGCACCAGGTAGTCCCAACAAGCTGCCTCCGTGGAAAACTGCTTCTCGAACTGCCAAGCAGTATGCGGATACTTTTCCATGCCAGTACACTATCGCATTGAACAGGTGGAGTCAATTGAATAGAGGCGAGGAATTGGCCCTAATGAAGCAATTGCGATAAGAATTATCGCTAATCGTCCATCTGATTGAAAACAGTATTAAAAAATATGATGCTGTTCATTATTGTAATAAACCGAAAACGTAAATATTCACCCAAAATCTTCACTTACGAGGACGACATAATTTGTAATTAGCTGTCATTACGGGTGATAACACGAAGGAGTTCATGAGGATGGTTCTGCACATTACTGCCAGGATGCGAGCGCGGGTTGACGTTAGACAGGTCGGTTCAACAATTGCGCTCTCTAAATCCAAGGTAGGAGATGAAAGATGAGTACCCACGATGAAAGTCCTAAGGATGCCAAACTCCGGTTAAGACTCAGCACGGTACGTGACTTTATTGACCAGAATCCACAGTTCTCTCTCGGCTGGCTGCGAAAGACGATCTTCCACAGCAAGCAAAATGGATTTGATCGGGTCCTCCTCCATCTGGGGCGGAAGGTGTTTCTAGATCTGGACCGGTTAGAGGAGTGGGTGGAGCAACATCGTGAGGGGGACTGCGATGAGTAATCATCGGAAATGGTTGATTGAGGGACGACTTTACATCCCCCATTCAGATCGACTGCGCATGTCGAAATTGACCGAAAGAAGAGCCAGGGTCTGGTTCGAACGATATCAAGGGAAAGGAAAGAGAGTCATGACCAAACTACACAACTTGTTGGAACGGTTGGAGGAAATCGGTGCAGGCGTTCAGGAGACAGGGGGAGACAGATTTACGGCGTTCTGCCCTTGCCATGAGTTAGATGGTGAAAAGCATACCCCCAGCCTGAGCATTGCCCTGTCCGAGGAGAAGGATAGAATCCTAATCCACTGTTTTGCTGGATGTGAAACAGAGGACATTGTCGCCAAATTGGGCCTGAAGATGAGCAATTTGTTCCTGAACCGAGTCCCGATCGAACCGGACTTGGTTGAAGAGAACCCGGTCACGCTAGAACAATTGGCTAAACACAAGTGGCTGCCTGTGGATGCACTGAAACGATTTGGCGTTTATGAAATTCCACATTATGGGGTCATCATTCCTTACTATCGAGCAGAGGGTACGGTGGAGAGAAAGAGGATTCGGACAGCCCTTCGTGCCAAGGAGGGCAGCTACTGGTCATTGGAATCTGATGAGATGCTTCCATATGGTCTGAACCGGCGCAACAAAACGCACTCGACCCTATTCCTGGTAGAAGGTGAATCGGATTGCTGGACTCTCTGGTATCACCAATTGCAAGCACTAGGGATTCCTGGCGCTACCTGCGCGGGTGTTCTCCGATCAGAACATCTGGACGGGGTAGATGAACTCTACATCGTTCGAGAAGCGGATGAAGCAGGGGGGCAATTCGTCCTGGGGATCCACAAGCGACTCCAGGAAATCCACTGGGAAGGCTCTGCCTTCGTGATCGATATGCGTAATGCCTCGTGGAGAAAGTAGCATGTACAAAGATCCCAATGAACTGTACCAAGCGTGTGGCGAAGATTTTCTGGCGGCATTTGGAGAATTGGTCAAAACAGCGCTACCGCTAAACAATTACTTGGAAAAGGAACCGCCAAAACAGAAGTCTGGGGGGCTGAAGAGGGGGCGTCCCACTCCAGCGCAGATGATGGTCCAGTTTGTGAAGAAACGCGCAAGACTACTCCGCAATGAAATGAAAACTCCTTACGCGAGCCTGGAAATATCAGGCAGAAGAGAAATTCTCCCGATCAGGGGAACGATGTTCAAGGAGTGGCTTAACGTCGTCTACTTCGAAGAAACTGGCAAGCCACCGTCCAAATTTTCATTAGAGCAAGCAATCACGACTGTTGCGGGTCTGGCAGCGCTTCAGGGCAGCACCGAAAACATATATTTGCGTGTGGCGAGGGAAGTTGCACGTGTTCTGGTCGATCTGAATAATGACTGTGGAGAAGTGGTGGAGATTACACCGGACGGATGGCAGATCATTACGAATCCAACTGTCAACTTTTATCGGCCAAGCCATTCCAGCACCCTCCCACGACCATCTCAACGTAAGGATTTGACCTTGCTCCGGAAATATCTCAACACGAGCGAGGAAGGATTTGTTCTGTTGAGTTCATTCCTAATGGGGACAATCAATGGGCTGCGACCATTTCCGATTCTGGAACTGAGAGGTGAACAGGGCACAGCCAAGAGCACCACCGCCAGGCTAATCCAAAAACTGCTCGATCCCTCAAAAATTGATATCAGAGCTGAACCCAAAGACATCCGGGATCTGATGATCGCGGCCGAAGGTGGATATTTGCTTTCCTACGACAACATTTCATATCTACATTCTTGGTTGTCTGATGCTCTGTGTCGGCTGAGCACAGGAGGGGGATTTGGAACACGAAAACTGTATACCGACAGTGAGGAACAACTGTTCTCCCTGGCACGGCCGGTGATACTAAATGGAATTGATGATGTCATCAACCGAGGGGACTTGATGGATCGGGCGCTCATTATCGACCTTTCTCCAATTCCAACAGACAAACGAAAGGAGGAGAAGATACTCTGGGAAGAATTTGAACAAGATATTCCTTCCATCCTGGGTGCTCTGTATGATGCGGTCGCAATTGGTTTGAAACACTTGAACAGTGTGAGTCTGAAGGTACTACCCCGAATGGCCGATTTTGCCAAATGGATCGTGGCTTGTGAACCGGCGCTTCCGTGGCAGCCAGGAGAATTTCTTCGTGTTTATGCTGAAAACAAGGATGAGGCGGCCGTTTGCCTAATAGAGAGTGATGACTTTACGTCAGCTGTTCGACGGCTCATTGCTGATAGGAAAGAATGGAAAGGTACGGCTCGGGAGTTGAAAAAAGCTATCGACGCCGATGTAACAATAGATGACTATATCAAGCAATCAAGGGCTTGGCCAAAAAACCCTCAGAACGTATCTCACAAAATGAAGCTCGCAGCCCCGAGCTTCAGATCGATGGGGATCGATGTCATTTTCCGGACCAGCCATGGAAAGAAGAGACTAATCGTCTTGACTATGTCGACGAAGGGGGAGACAACGGTCAGTGCTTTGGAAGAGAAAGCTTCTCAGCCATTCGAATCGAAATTGACTCCCGTCCCGAACAATGAATTTGGACTCGATGATCTGGTGGAGATGACAGACATCAAAATAGAACCAAAGGCCACATGTCCGATCGGTCCTGGTGGGGGTAGGAAGATAACAGCGGAGGAGCTTATAACGGTTTATGGTGGCAAATTAATTGAGACAAAAAACTAAGATAGATCGGAACCAAGTGTCTTATGAATTCTGCTCGATAAACACATGGAACAAGACCTGCTGACCGTTTGCCTGAACACCTTAGATTCCAAGGGTCCGAGGACTGCGCGAGGTCACAATACCGGGAAGACAAGCACATCTGCATTGCCGGGACTTGACGCTTGCCTCAATGGTACAATGATTGCGATCTTGAATTGTCGTGCATCTCCTATCATGTGGAAGAATGAAATTCCAATCCTGGTAAGACCTTTGTAGAAAAGGACTTCGAATGTTTGAACAAACCTTCAAAAATATCGACGACATCCTCTGGAAGGAAGCCGGATGCACTACGGAACTGGACTACACCGAGCAAACATCCTGGCTGCTGTTCCTGAAGTACCTCGACGATCTGGAGCAGGACAAGGCGACTGAGGCGGCATTGGGGGGCAAGCCCTACACGTTCATTCTCGAAGCGCCTTATCGTTGGGATATGTGGGCAGCACCAAAGGACAAGGCCGGCCAGATTGACCACAACAAGGCTAAGACCGGTGACGACCTCCGCGATTTCGTCAATCAGAAACTCTTCCCTTATCTTCACGGTTTCAAGCAGAAGGCTAGCGGACCAAACACGATTGAATACAAGATTGGTGAGATCTTTGGTGAGATCAAGAACAAGATCCAGAGCGGCTACAACTTACGCGAGATCATAGACCACATCGATGAATTACGCTTTCGCTCGCAATCAGAGAAACATGAACTATCTCATCTTTATGAGGCGAAGATTCAGCGAATGGGTAATGCGGGCAGGAATGGTGGTGAGTATTACACCCCGCGTCCGCTAATACGCGCGATCGTGAAGGTAGTGCAGCCCAAGATCGGCGAGCGGATCTATGATGGGGCTTGCGGCTCGGCAGGCTTCTTGTGTGAGTCATTCGAGTTCATGAAGTCCAAAGGTAATCTCACCACCAATGACCTTGAAGTGCTTCAAACCCGCACCTTCTATGGCAAGGAGAAGAAGTCGCTTGCTTATGTGATTGCAATCATGAACATGATCCTGCACGGCATTGAAGCGCCAAACATCCTTCACACTAACACGCTCTCCGAGAATCTCTCTGACATCCAGGAGAAGGATCGTGTGGACGTCGTCCTCGCCAATCCGCCCTTTGGTGGCAAGGAGCGGAAGGAAGTGCAGCAGAACTTCCCCATTCGCACCGGTGAGACGGCCTTCCTCTTCCTCCAACACTTTATCAAGATGCTCAAGGCTGGCGGGCGTGCCGGTGTAGTCATCAAGAATACTTTCCTCTCCAACACTGACAACGCCTCGGTTTCCTTGCGCAAGCTGCTGTTGGAAAGTTGCAATCTGCACACTGTGCTCGACTGCCCCGGTGGTACGTTCCAGGGGGCGGGTGTCAAGACGGTAGTGCTCTTCTTCGAGAAAGGCGCTCCGACGCACAGAGTCTGGTACTATAAGCTCGAACCTGGCCGCAACCTCGGTAAGACCAATCCGCTCAACGACGATGACCTCGCCGAGTTCGTGAAGCTCCAGAAGACCTTTGCGGACACGGATAAAAGCTGGAGTATGGACACAGCAGCCATTGACCTGCAGACCTTTGATCTCTCCGTGAAGAATCCCAACGGCGGCGAGGAAATCGCCAACCGCAGCCCGCAGGAGATCATGGAGGAAATCGCCACCTTGGACACCGAGAGTGCGGAAGTGCTGGGCAAAATCCGGGGGATGCTGGGATGAAGAAGGGGTGGGAGAGAAGGAAGCTGGGCGAAATTCTCGAAAAGACCGAGACGGTTAACCCTCTCCAATCTCCGAACACAGAGTTCGACTACATCGACGTGTCGAGCGTTTCCAACACGACCTTTGAGATTGAAGAAACTCAACGCCTCAAAGGAAAGGACGCGCCGAGCCGAGCAAGAAAGCTCGTTCGAACGAATGATATCATCTTCGCGACGATTCGTCCTACGCTGCAACGAATCGCCGTCGTGCCTGAACATCTCGACAAGCAAGTTTGCAGCACCGGCTACTTTGTTCTCCGTCCGAAACAGGGAATCGACCATCGCTTCGTCTACTACTGGCTCTTCACTGAGGTCTTCAATGGGCAAATGGAAAGCCTCCAGAAAGGAGCGAGCTATCCGGCGGTCACAGACGGCGACGTGCGAGCGCAAGAGATTCCCGTCCCACCGCTCATCGAACAACGTCGGATCGCCAGCATCCTCGATAGAACTTTTGAAAGCATCGCCACCTCCAGAGCCAACGCAGAAAAGAACCTCCAAAACGCCCGCGCCCTCTTAGAAAACCACCTGAACGAGGTGTTCACCAAACGCGGCGAGGGGTGGGTGGAGAAGAAACTGAGGGATGTTTGCACCGAGATTGTTGCTGGCGGGGATGTTCCCAAAGACAACTATTCAAAAGCTCCGACAGAAAAGCACCGCATTCCCATTTACACGAATGGCGAGAAGAACAACGGACTCTACGGTTACACAAATGCGGCGAGAGTCACATCGCCAAGCATCACCATTTCTGCACGAGGAACAATTGGTTATGCGGCACTAAGACATGAGAGCTACTATCCGGCAATCAGATTGATCGTGATAATTCCCGATGGAGAGATCTTGAACTTGGCGTTTTTATATCACGCAATCGAGAGCATGGACATTGGTCACAGCGGAACTTCTATTCCTCAACTGACCGTGCCGATGGTGCGCGATTTATGGGTTTCTTTCCCGCCCCTTGCCGAGCAGAAGAAGATTGCCGCCCGCCTCGACGCCCTCTCCGCCGAGACCCGTCGCCTGGCCGACATCTATGAGCAGAAACTGGCGGCGCTGGACGCATTGAAGAAGTCGCTGTTGCACCATGCATTTAAGGGAGAACTGTGATATGAAAAGCTACTACCGAGTCATGTTGGGTGAAAAGAGCAAGTATGCCGAGGAGTGTTTTGCGGCCAATTGCATTGCCGCTGGCTTCATCCATGATCAGGACTTGAAAGGAAAGCTGCCCGATCAATGGCGCACCTTTAACGAACAGTTTATTCCCGTGTTCCTCGCCGCTCACCCGGAGAAAACAAAAATCGGCGCAGGTCTCGCTTGTGGCGCGTTGTGGACAGTGTGCAAAGGGATGCAAAAGGGCGATATAGTCTTATGTCCTGACGGCACGGGCAGATACCGGGTCGGTGAAATTAGTGGCGATTACTTTTATGAGCCCAGCAAGCACTTATGTCATCGACGTCCTGTGACTTGGCTGAACGTGATGATTGACCGGACCGCGATGAGTGAGGCGCTGCGCAACTCCACCGGCTCAATCGGCACGGTGAGCAACATCACGCAGCACTGCGAAGAGATAGAAAAGCACATTGGCGGTGTTTCACCTCCGAAAATAATTTCGACCGATACCACAGTGGAGGATGCCTCCTCATTCGCTTTGGAAGAGCACTTGGAGGATTTTCTCGTTAAAAACTGGTCTCACACCGAACTCGGCAAGGATTACGAAATTTACGAGGAGGACGGGGAGAAAGCGCAGCAATACCAGACCGACACAGGACCGCTGGACATTTTGGCGATCAGCAAGGACAAAAAGCATCTGTTGGTTGTGGAGTTGAAAAAGGGACGGGCCAGTGATCTGGTGGTTGGACAGACGCTCCGCTACATGAGCTTCGTCCAGGATGAATTGGCTGAGGAGGGACAGACAGTGCGGGGGTTGATAATCGCTCACGAGGACGATCAAAAAATCCGCCGCGCCCTCAGCATGACACCCAACATTTCCTTCTATCGCTACCAAGTTAGTTTCAAGTTAATGAAGGGATGACATGAACGAAGCTGAAACCAGAGCCGAGCACATTGATCCCGCACTGAAAGCTGCGGGATGGGGCGTGGTCGAGGGCAGCCGGATCCTGCGTGAGTATCACATCACTCCAGGTCGCATCGAAGGGCTGGGGCGCCGTGGCAAGCCGTCGATTGCCGATTATGTGCTGGTTTATCGTAATCACAAGTTGGCGGTGGTCGAAGCCAAAGCATGGGATGAAGAGCTTACCGAAGGTTTGGGACAAGCTAAAAATTACGCCGGTAAGCTGGCCATCCGCTTCACCTATTCCACAAACGGTCAAGGCATCTACGGCGTCGATATGCAGACCGGTAAGGAAGGCGAGGTCGCCTGCTACCCCACACCGGTTGATCTCTGGAACCTGACCTTTGCCGAGCAGAACTACTGGCATGAACGTTTTTCAACGGTTCCGTATGAGGACAAGGGGGGATCTCACCCGAGCCGCTATTATCAAGACATCGCCATCGAGCGTGTTCTGGAAGCCATTGCAGCGGGAAAACAGCGTATCCTGCTAACGCTGGCAACCGGCACGGGCAAGACCTTTATCGCTTTCCAGATTGCCTGGAAACTCTTCCATAGTCGCTGGAACCTGAGCCGCGAACCGGAGCGCCGCCCGCGCATCTTGTTCCTAGCGGACCGAAACATCCTCGCTGATCAGGCTTATAACGCCTTCTCCTCATTCCCCGAGGATGCCATGGTGAGGATCGCCCCGGAGGATATTCGGAAGAAGGGGAAGGTGCCTAAGAACGGAAGCCTATTCTTCACGATATTCCAAACCTTCATGAGCGGCCCGCCGAAGGATGGCAAGCCCTCACCTTACTTCGGTGAGTACCCACCAGATTTCTTTGATTTCATCGTCATCGACGAGTGCCATCGCGGGGGGGCCAATGACGAGAGCAACTGGCGTGGCATCATGGACTACTTCTCCCCCGCCGTGCAGCTGGGCTTGACGGCGACGCCCAAGCGCAAGGACAACGTGGACACGTATGCTTACTTCGGTGAGCCAGTGTTTATCTATTCCCTCAAGGATGGTATCAACGATGGCTTCCTGACGCCGTTCCGGGTGAAACAGATCGCCACCACCCTCGACGAGTACGTCTACACACCTGACGACCAACTCATCGAGGGGGAGATCGAAATTGGGAAGCTTTATACCGAGACCGACTTCAACAAGATCATTGAGATTCGGGAGCGTGAGCGGAAGCGAGTCCAGATCTTCATGGAGATGATCAACCAGAACGACAAGACTCTGGTCTTCTGCGCTACTCAGGACCATGCTTTAGCCGTCCGCGATCTCATCAACCAGATGAAAACGAGCAAGGATCCGAACTATTGCCAACGGGTCACGGCGAATGACGGAGAACTCGGCGAACAACACCTGCGCGATTTCCAGGACAACGAAAAGATCATCCCGACGATCCTGACGACGTCGCAAAAACTTTCTACCGGCGTAGATGCCCGGAACATTCGTAACATCGTCCTGATGCGGCCAATCAACTCGATAATCGAATTCAAGCAGATCATCGGTCGCGGTACCCGTCTGTATGACGGCAAGGATTACTTCACGATCTATGACTTCGTGAAGGCGCATCATCACTTCAATGATCCAGAATGGGACGGCGAACCCTTAGAACCAGAACCCAAAGAACCAAAGCAACCCGCTCCCGGTCCGTCAATACCACCAGAACCGCCGGGGTCTGAACCAGAACCTAGCCCGCGTCGGCAGAAGGCAAAAGTGAAGCTGGCGGACGGTAAAGCCCGCAACATTCAGCATATGATGTGCACGACTTTCTGGCATCCTGACGGCACTCCGATGTCTGCGCAGCAATTCATGGAGTTACTCTTTGGCAAGCTGCCGGATTTCTTCAAGGATGAAGCCGAACTACGCGCACTATGGGGTGCTCCGGATACGCGGAAGAAATTGATGGAAGGTCTCGCGGAAAAGGGCTTCGGCCGGGACCAACTGGTCGAGATGCAGAAGATCATCGATGCCGAAAAGAGCGATCTCTTCGACGTGCTCGCGCATGTGGCCTACGCTCTCCCTCCACTCACACGGGAAGAGCGTGCCGAGCGGGCGAAGGTGATTATCAACGATCACTTCAGTGGCAAGCAGCAGGCTTTTCTCGATTTTGTGCTAGCTCACTACGTCACTGTTGGGGTCGAGGAGCTTGACCAGGAAAAACTAACGCCACTCCTGCGGTTGAAGTACAACGACTCCATTGCTGATGCAGTGGCGGACCTGGGGCGGCCTGAAGAGATTGGAAAAGTATTCGCCGGTTTCCAGAAGTTTCTGTATTGGAAGCCTACCACGGCGGCATAAGCACGTACTACGAATAGGTAGGCAGTGAGAGCTAGGATCTGATTTCCCTCCCGGATATCTTTCTTTAGCCTCCGGAGGTATCTTCGAGCCTCTTGAAGCAGGAGATGGCTATATTGGTAGCCATTCTGCTGAGAGAGCATAAAGGGGGGCGAAGAGAGAAAATCGTAAAGGGAACATCAAACTATGATTCAGGAACCGGAAACATCAGGCAGAAGATATATCACCTTCTTTGCAGGACCATAAAGGTACGCGCCTTTCCTATTCTTATCGGAGATCAGTCTGAATTTCGCCGGGCACTCAATTTCATCATTGCAGCAGTCCACCGGCTTCTCGTGCATATAAGTTCTGGCAATGATCACGCACTCGCACTTGGGACAAATCCAGGCTGCATTGTTACCATAGAGAACAGCCTTATACTCATGCATCGCATTCCCTTTACTGTCGTAAACAAAGGATGGCTTAGGTTTCTTAAGAGGTTTCAGCTTCCATCTGCTGGTTCTCGCCATAATTGCGCCTCTCTGATTGGAGATGGCGCGAGTTTATCCAGCAGGTGAAGCGAAAGTCAAATCATACTTTCGTGATGTCATTCTTCGGTCTCTGGAGGCATCTCCGGGACTCTTGGAACGGGGGGGAGCTATATTAGTAGCTATCCGAGAAGGGAGTGCAAGAAAGAGGGCCATCGTGTGAATCTCATTACTAAGAATATTTAGCCCTGTCGTGAACGAAGCGGAAAAGAGGGACAGTCCTGCCGATCAAACTGTTGATATCTTGTCTTAGGATTAGTCGCTGCTTGTGACTAAACAGACAGATGTCATCATTGATCATTCTTCGATTTGAGCCAAGGGAATATTCTCTGTGATCCCGGTTCATGACCCATCTTTACTTCATCAATTTTGGGGATTGACCTTGTGAAAGCTGCTTGGCGAGTGAGTTCTTCGACCACATGCGACTTGACATGTGAATAAATGAATCGCTCAGCCATATGTGCAGTTCTCCTGTTAATTTCATGAACGAAAACTTTTCCAGCTCTCCATCTCTCTTGATGTTTGGTTCTACTCATGAATACACAGACTTCTGGGTTCACTGGGAAAGAGACCTCCAACGCTGGGGAGACGAGATTCCCACCAAATTGCGCTTGCCCCCCCGGCAAAGAGGCGAAACTCACCACAGGGGAATCGCAGGTGATAAAAAAACTACCTGAGGGTGCATCACATAGGCTCCATTCCAAGTCCACAAATGTTCCGTGGAACAATTCAGTCATTTTAATGCTGAAGGCCAGGGCGTATTTCGGATTCATCGAAACCCTGATGTATTCATCTGGTTTCTCAAGGATTGCTTTCATGTCGTCAAATTGGTGAATAGAGGGGTCCCCTGATGACTCCTTGAAGACTCTCCATTGCCTCTCTAAATCAGAAGGATTGTTAGCAAGCGCTCTTAATCCCATCTTCAATGCCGCGACACCCAATTGGTTGATGAAATCTAAATTCCGTGGAACCCTAATGTGCATGTAGGCCAAGAATAGCGCTACATCAAGGATCTCCGACTGCTCAGGTCTGTAGTGAGGTTGCAACCATCGCTTGAAGATAGGCCCGATGCTCCCCCCATCAAGCTTCTGGAAAACTTCTTGTTCTAAGAAATCTGAGGGGACACCATTATCTCCTGGGACGGTATACAAATCTACTTCTACGCCGGTATTAATGGACCTCTGTGGGCGAGGGGCGTTTCCATCTTTGTCGTATACCCAGATATACTCTCCATCGCCCTTCTCGATGAAGAGATTCTGATAGAACTTCGGGATGTAGTGATTCCGGCGAGTTATGCCCAATGGTGCTCGCACCCCCTCAAGATCGAATTATATGTTACACCCACGAATGCTTGTTCTCCACTCCTTCTCCAATTGCGGGTAACCTCCCGGATCTGGAGGGAATAGCCGGGAATTCTCGGGAATGGAGCGAGAGTGGAGAATGGGATTGGCCCCTGGCCGCTCCCCCTTGCCCTTCAAGGGATTTCGAGAGGCCGAGCATCGGTCTTCGGAACCGAGGGTTGGGGGTTCGAGCCCCTCCGGGTGCGCCAGTATTTTCAATCATCTAAAACAAGCTGCCATTAAAACAAGCACCATCTGGAGCCGGTGCGCCGGATCGACTGACAACCGGCAACGCCCCCCAAACTTTCGAACTTGTGAACCCGTGAACCTGCGAACGTTCTCGATCGGTGATGGTGCCAGGCTATGTCACAAATCAACGGTGAATAGTCAGGAGATAGGAGATAGGGGATGGGACCTGGGTGCTGGGAACTGGGAACTGGGAACTGGGAACTGGGTGCTGGGACCTGGGAACTGGGACCTGGGTTCCGGGACTTGGATCGCAGAACCTGTTCCCCTCAACACATCGACTAACAAACGGCAACGCTACCCGAACGTTCGAACTTGTGAACCTGTGAACCTGCGAACGTTCTCGATTCACCCATTCATCGATTCACCCATTCACCTATGACAACAATCGCCTTCTTAGCGCCTCCGTGTCTTGGCGCGCCCTTTGCACTTCCGCGTCCGGAGCGCCCCGGCGGCGGATCTTGCCGCCAACCGACGCGCCTCGACGATCGACGATAACGCGCGCGGTCAGCCGCCCGAAGGTCTTGCGTGTACAACGTAAACGTTGTACACTAACCGCGGAGGTGCATCACCATGGCCGACAAAAAAAAGGTGATCTCCGCCCGGTTGCCGGCCGGCGTGGTGGCCGGCGTGGAGGCGGTCGCCCGGGAGCGCCAGCGGAACCGCGGCGAGATCGTCCGGGAAGCCCTGGAGCTCTATCTGGACACGTGGGCGGACTACCAGATCGCGATGGAACGGTTGGGCGATCCCG
>Ga0208196_1000262_pt1 | contig 73849 bp, 43 predicted proteins | sample AD_JPNNA7_MetaG_FD_184443 | JGI IMG/M metagenome (GOLD analysis project Ga0208196, IMG submission 184443) | Active sludge microbial communities of municipal wastewater-treating anaerobic digesters from Japan - AD_JPNNA7_MetaG (SPAdes) (version 2) | ecosystem: Engineered > Bioreactor > Anaerobic...
CCAGCCGGCCCTGGATGGGGCAGTATTCGCACTTAAGTGGGCAGCAGTTCTGCGTCCAGATCAACAGCACCCTGCGGGGGCTGGGTCTGGCGCCGGTGGAGGAACCGCCCGCCCCGGTGGTCTTCGGTCCCAACCCGGTCACCGGGCTGGAGATCGTCAATGACGCCCAAGACGGAGTTCGGCTGCGGCTCAACGTCGGAGCCGTCCATGAAGACATTATGATCTTTGGGCAGCCACCGTGCAGTGCGGGCCGGATGAAGCCCCGCCGGGTCTATTACCTGGGCCTGTTGGGGCCGAGCCAGAACGGGCAAAGCGACATCACGGACCTCTATACGGCCCGGTTTGGGCGACCCGCCCCGGGGCAGAAGGTATTTATCACCGTGGTTCAGACCCGGAACGGCTGGAAAGGCCAAAGCCAGGTTCACAACGCCATCGTTCCGCCGCCGCCAATGTTGAAATCTCAGCAAGCGGCTGAAACGGCAAGGGTTAAGAAATCGAAGCCCACCACTGCCCCGGCCTCCACCGCCGCCCACAAGACCGTTCCTTCTCCGTCCTTCCAAGCCATGTACAACGGGAGTACATCGGAAGCCCGGCAGGAGCACATAGAAAATAAGCATGAGTCCCCTTTGAGCCTCCTTTGTACCCCCGTTGTACACGACCTAATGGGAGCGTTAGGCTGGCTGGGGCGGGTGGGGCGGGTTTGGGCGCGGGCCTGAGCCGGAAGGGAGGGATAGACGAGTCGCGGATGATGTAAAACGAGGTTCCAAGGCGGGAGGGAGAGGACGAGAGCGTTCGGCAAAGCCAGGACGGGCGGCCGGGTGTTGTCGTGCGCCGTGGTTTTTTGGCGGGATGGGGTCGCGGCTGGGGGGAGATTTTCCCTCCCGGGCGGAGGCTGCCGCAAGGCGGCTGCTTGCGTTGTTCTCAGGGTCGGCCGGTCACCTTGAATTGATAGGCGCTTTCGTTCCCGCCCACTCAACCCGAAAGCGGTTTGGGGCTGGAAATATCGTTTCCCCTCAGCTACCGAAACTCAGGCCCCGCTCATAAAAGGCCCCGCCGGGCCGGACGCCGCCGCGCCCCGGCTGGAGCGGAGCCAACGGCCGGAATCGAGCGGACGGCGTCGCAGCCGTGTTCCGGGATTGGCGGATTGACGCGGGCGGGGCAGCGCCGGCCCGGGGAACGGGGTCACGCGCTTCGGGGCGGCTATTTTCCACCGCCGGCGGAGGGCAGCGGGGGCAGGCCGAGCTCGGCCAGGTAGCGGTTGTGCCTGGCGGTGGCGGCTTCGAGGGCGTCCTGGATTTCCCGCAGCCGGGCATGGGTCGCGGCGAGGTCAACCTCCGGCTCCGGCTGAGCGGTGCTGATGTAGCGGGAGATGTTCAGGTTGAATTCGTTCTTCGCGATTTCGTCCATCTCCACCCGGCGGGAGTAGCGGGGCTCCGGCTTGCGGGTTTTGTAGGTCTCGATGATTTTGCCGATGTGCTCGTCCAGCAGGCGATTCTGGCGCTTGCCTTTTTCGAAATGCTCAGCGGCGTTGATGAAGAGGACGTCGTCAGGTTTCTTGCACCGCTTGAGGACGAGGATGCAGACGGGGATGCCGGTGGAGTAGAAGAGGTTGGGGGGAAGGCCGATAACGGTGTCAATATGGCCGTCCTTCAGCAGCTTGGTGCGGATGCGCTCTCCGGCGTTTCCGCCAGTTGCGCGGGCGGAGAGAAGACGCAAGCGATATTGAGCGGCTGGAAAGCGGGGTCGTCCTGCCGCTTGGCGGCTTGAAGCGCTTTGAACAGCTCATAATACTCGATGGCATCATTGATGGAGGCGGTGGCGAGGATAGCTGCGCGAGGGCGCGCCCCGGGCGGGTGCCGTCATCCAGGCCGGGGGCGTGCTTGGGGGCGCTCATGGATGCTTTACATAACTATTCCCGCCGCCGGGCCGGGCGCGCCGCCTCCGGCCGGGCGGGGGGCGCTTTTTGCTTCGCCCGGAGGGCTGCATCCGTTATACTGGCGGGGCCTGAACCCATGAGTGCTAAGATGCCTTTTCGCCTTACGGAGCTGGTGCTGGCCGCCGTCCTGGCCGCGGCCGCGCTGGTGTGGGTCGAGCGGACCACCTGGCGGCAGATCAGTGCTCTGCGGGCGGAGTTGAACGGGGCGGAAACGGCCCGGCTGCTGGCCGCGGACGCTTCGGCGGGGGAGCGTTTTCGGGCCGAGGCCAATGCGGCCCTGACCCGCTTGCAGCGGTTCCTCTTTTTGTCGCTTCTGGGGCTGGTGTTCGGCGGTGCGGGGGTGGTTGTTTTGATTTATCGCCGCCTGATTGTGCCGCTGCGTTCGACGCTGAGCGAGAGCCGCGCCATCATCGAGCGCCAGGAGAAGCTGGCGTCCCTGGGGGTTTTCGCCGCGGGCATCGCCCATGAAATCCGCAATCCCCTCACCGCCATCAAGGTCCGCCTCTTTACCCTCCGGAACAGCCATAAGCCGGGCACCTCCGAGCACGAGGATCTGGCGGTGATTCATAACGAGATTAACCGGCTCGAGACCATCGTGCAGGATTTTCTCCAGTTCGCCCGCCCCGCCGAGCCGGAGCTGCAGACGCTGCCGGTGGGCCGGTTGCTGCGGGGGACCGGCGAGCTGCTGGAGACCGGCCTGGCCGCGCGGGGCATCCGGCTCAAGCTGGAGCTGCGCACGGATGAGCCGGTGCGTGTGGACCCGGACAAGATGAAGCAGGTGTTGATCAATTTTGTTCAGAACGGCGCCGACAGCATGCCGTCCGGCGGCACCGTGACCCTGCGGTCGCGCCAGCAGCGGCAGGTTCTCAACGAGCGGCCCGTCAACGCCGTGGTCATTGACATTGCCGATGCCGGCACGGGGATGTCGGCCGAAGTGCGGAGCCGGTTGTTCGATCCGTTCTTTACCACCAAAGAGCAGGGCACGGGCCTGGGGCTTTCCATCGCCGCCCGGATCGTGGAAAAACATGGCGGCATCATTCAATACGAAACCGAGCCGGGGCAGGGAACCACCTTCAGCATCGTGCTCCCGCCGGCGCCTCCCCATGACGCGGAATACTAAAGTTCTCCTGATCGAAGATGATCGCAGCATCGCCACCGGCCTCCAGAAGGCCATGCGCGGCAGCGGCTACGACGTCGCCGTGCAGACCCGCGGCGATACCGGACTGCGCCACGCCCTGGCCGAGGCGTATGACATCGTCATCACGGATTTGCGGCTCCCCGGCACCGATGGGCTGGAGCTTGTCCGCCAGCTTCACCAGGCCAAGCCGAAACTTCCGATCATCCTCATCACTGCCCACGGCTCGACGGAAACGGCCATCGAAGCCACCCGCTGGGGCGCCTTTGATTACCTGCCCAAACCGTTTGACGTAGAGGAACTGCTCGAGCTGGTCGGCAAGGCCCTGGACAGCAGCCGCCTGATGTCGGAACCCATCGAGATGGGTGATGCCGTCTCCGCCCGCACCGCCATCGTCGGCAACAGCCGGGTCATGCAGTCCATTTACAAGGAAATCGGGCGCGTGGCGGCCACTCCCGTCACCGTCCTCATCCGGGGCGACACCGGCACCGGGAAGGAGCTTATCGCCCGCGCCATTTACCAGCACAGCAACCGCGCGGCGGCGCCGTTTATCGCCATCAACTGCGCCGCCATTCCCGAAACGCTCCTGGAAAGCGAGCTGTTCGGCCACGAACGCGGGGCGTTTACCGGTGCCGACACCCGGCGCATTGGCCGCTTCGAGCAGGCGCACGGCGGCACCATCTTCCTGGATGAAATCGGCGACATGAGCGTCCGCCTCCAGGCCAAGCTGCTGCGCGAGCTGCAGGAAAAGACGATTCAGCGGGTGGGCGGCAAGGAACCCGTGCCGGTGGATGTCCGCATCATCGCCGCCACCCACCGCGACCTCGAGGCGGCCATCCGCGAACGCCTGTTCCGCGAGGACCTTTTTTACCGCCTCAGCGTCGTGACCCTCTCCCTCCCGCCGCTGGCCGAGCGCGCGGAAGACATCCCCGATATGGTGCGCTATTTTCTCCGCCGCTACGCGCCGGAAATCGGTGTGGCCTCGCCGGCCATTTCGCCGGAGGCCATTGCCTACCTGCAGAGCCAGCCCTGGCCCGGCAATGTCCGCGAGCTGGAAAATGCCACGCGCAAGGCCCTGCTGCTGGCGCGGGACTACACCATTGGCGTGGATCTCCTGCGCGAGGTCGTCGCCAAAACCCGCCAGCCGCTGGCCGCCTCCCAGCAAACGCACGCCGCCTATATCACGGAACTGATGGACGCCGTCGAGCGGGGCGAGACGCACAATGCCTTTGCCCGGATGCTGGCGGACCTCGAGCCCGAGCTTTATGCCCAGGCCATTCGCCGCGCCCAGGGCAACCTGACCCGGGCGGCGCAATGGCTCGGCGTCACCCGCCTGAAAATGCGGGAGAAACTCAAGGAATTCGGGCTTCATCCCCGGCGGGAAACCAGCGGCGACTAAAGGGTTGCCCCGCTGAAAGCGGCGGCGGCCGGGGCTGAAAGAGGGATGGTGGAGCCGAGGGGGTTCGAACCCCTGACCTCCTGAATGCCATTCAGGCGCTCTGCCAACTGAGCTACGACCCCACCCGGGGATGACACTAATGTAGGGGGCGGCCCGGATTTGTCAAAGCTGTTTTGCATTCTTTTTGCGCGCTGGCTGCGAGGCCTGACGGCGCGCGGGCATATTGCCCGCTTATCGGCTGGGGAACCCACAAAGCGGGCAGGATGCCCGCGCGCCGCCGTAGTTTCGTGCATGCTGTGGGCGCTCTTGCTCTTGCGCACTTTTCACTTTGCGCTGGTTGCCACAGGACTCCAGCCTGCCGGGGCGAACGAGTCCTTGCTGCGCGTCCAACTGAGCTGCGCCTCCACCCGGGATGCACTAATTGCCTGACGGAGCGCGGGCATATTGCCCGCTTATCGAGTAGGCAACCCGCAAAGCGGGCAGGATGCCCGCGCGCCGTCGGCAGTTTCGCGCGTGCTGCGGGCACCTTGCCCTTGCCGCGCGTCCGACTAGCTACGCCTCCACCCGGGGATGCGCTAATTGCCTGACGGCGCGCGGGCATATTGCCCGCTTATCGAGTAGGCAACCCGCAAAGCGGGCAGGATGCCCGCGCGCCGCCGGCAGTTTCGCGTATGCTCGGGCGCCTTGCCCTTGCCGCGCGTCCGACTGAGCTGCGCCTCCACTCGGGGATGCGCTAATTGCCTGACGGAGCGCGGGCATATTGCCCGCTTATCGAGTAGGCAACCCGCAAAGCGGGCAGGATGCCCGCGCTCCGCCAGCAGTTTCGTGCATGCTGCGGGCGCCTTGCCCTTGCGCACTTTCCGCTTTGCACTGGTTGCCGCGGAACTCTAGCTTGCCGGGGTGAGCGAGACCTTGCTGAGCGTTCAACTGAGCTACGGCTCCATCCGAGGATGCGCTAATTGCCTGGCGGAGCGCGGGCATATTGCCCGCTTATCGGCTGGGCAACCCGCAAAGCGGGCAGGATGCCCGCGCGCCGCCGGAGTTTCGCGCATGCTCGGGCACCTTACCCGTGCGCACTTTCCGCTTTGCACTGGTTGCCGCGGGACTTTAGCCTGCCGGGGTGAACGAGACCTTGCCGAGCGTCACGGTGGTGATCGCGGCCCGACCCCGCCAGGCCGACGTCAAAGCCGTGGCCGCCAGCCGCGCGCTGGATTATCCGGCCGACCGGCTGGCGATCCTGGTGGCGCGCGGCACGCAGCCTTCCGTGCAGCGCAACGCGGCGGTGAAGGCCGCGCTGGGGGAGCTGGTTTACTTCCTGGACGATGATTCAGCGCCCGCGCCGGGCAACCTCCGCCGCGCCGTGGCGCATTTTCGCGACCCGCGGGTGCAGATGGTCGGCGGGCCCAACCTCTGCCCGCCCGAGGCGCCGCCGCTGGAACAGGTCTTCGCGCGGGTGCTGGCCAGCGGGCTGGCTTTTGGCCCCAGCCGCGCCCGTTATGCCGCGGTTGGCCGGACGCGGGCGACCAGCGAGAAGGAGCTGATCCTCTGCAACCTGCTCGCCCGGCGAAGCGCCCTGCTGGAGCTGGGCGGCTTTGACGAGACGCTCTATCCCAACGAGGAAAACGCGCTGATGGACCGGTTGCAGCGCCGCGGCGGGAAATTGCTCTACGACCCCCAACTGGTCGTGTGGCGCCGCCCGCGCGCCAGCCTCCGCGCGTTCGCCCGGATGTTGATGACCTATGGGCGGGGGCGGGCGGAACAGTTCCGCCGTCATCCCACCCCCGGCTCGGCGCTCAACTTTGTCCCTCCGCTCTTTTGTCTTTACCTGCTTGCGCTCCTGCCGCTGTGGTGGCTGACGCCGCTTGGGAAGCTCAGCCTGTGGCCGCTGGCGGGCTATGCCCTGGCCGTGCTGGCGCAGGGCCTGGTGTCCGCCGTTCGCGGGCCGGTCTGGCAAAGTGTTGCCGCCCTTCCGTTGGTGGTGCTGACGCATCTGCTTTACGGCGCGGGCTTTTGGCGCGGGCTTTTTACGCGGCTGACGCCCCCGGCGCCATCCGCCCCGAGCCAGGTCGTGCTGGAGACGCCGCCCCCGAGGAACGCGGGCGGTTGAACTGCCCGGGGGGGCGCGGTTACATCCGGCCGCGCTGGCGGTTGGCTTCGTAGAGGAAGATGGCGGCGGCGCTGCCGACGTTCAGGGAGTCCACGGTGGGCGGCATCGGGATGGCGGCGGCGTCGTCGCAGGCCGCCAGCGCCGCGGGAGAGAGGCCGTGGCCTTCGCTGCCGAAGACGAGGCAGCAGTCACCGGCCAGGCTGGCCTGGGAGAGGATGCGGCCATCGGTGTGGGGATGGGCGGCGAGGCAGCGGATGCCTTGCTGGCGCAAAGCGCGGAGGTCCCGGGCCAGGTTGGAGGTTTCCACGATGGGCAGGTGGAAGATGGCGCCCATTGAGCTGCGCACGGCGCGCCGCAGGAAGGGGTTGGCGCAGGTTTCGCCCACGAGCAGGGCCTGGGCGGCGAAGGCGGCGCAATTGCGGACGAGGGCGCCCAGGTTTTCGGCGCTCGAGAGGCCGTCGGCGGCCGCCAGCAAGCGCGGCGGGGGGCTGCGGGCGAGGATGTCCGCCAGCGTTGGCTGGGGAGGCACTTTCCCGACCGCCAGCAGGCCCTGGTACATGGAGAAGCCGGTGAGCGTTTCCAGCAGCTTTTTTTCCGCGACGAAGACCTGGATGAGTTCGCGCCGGGTGCGCAGGAGGGGTTCCAGTTCCCGCAGCCACTTTTCGGGGAGCAGCACAGAGATGACGGGGAATTGGCTTTCCAGCAGCCGCCGCACCACTTTTTCGCCCTCCGCCACGAAGATGCCTTGCTGCCGATGTTCGGCTTGGCGGCGCATGGTGCGGTAGGGCTGGAGTTCGGGCCGGTCGAGCGATTTGATCGTTTGGGGTTGGGCGATCACGGCCGCGCGGGACTTTACAGGCTCAGGGTGGGGCAGGGTTGGGCCTGGCTGGTCAGTTCGAGGCGCACGTGCCGGGCGCCGAGTTTTTGGAGGCGCTCGTGGACGATGCGGTAGGCCAGTTCGGGGAGGTTGCACTCGCGGCTCAGGTGGCCGAGGTACAGGTGGCGCAGATCGGGGGAGATGATTTGTTCGAGGGCATCGGCGGCGGCTTCGTTGGAGAGGTGGCCGTGCCGTCCCAGGATGCGTTGTTTGAGGCTCCACGGCCGGCGGGGGCAGTTTTGCAGCATCTGGACGTCGTGGTTGGCTTCCAATACCAGGGCGTGGGCGGGGCGGACCCGTTCGAGCACCAGGCGGGTGGCGTGGCCCAGGTCCGTCAGGAACCCGAGGTTGCCGGCGCTGGTGCGCAGGAGAAAGCCGACCGGGTCTTGCGCGTCGTGCGGCACGCTGAAGGTTTCGACGTGGATGTCCCCCACCTCGAAGCTGGCGCCGGTGGCAAAGAGATGGCCGGGCAGGCGGGTTTGAAACTGGTATTCGATGGCGTCCAGCGTGGGGCGGTTGCAGTAAACGGGAATGTGGAGTTTCTGGCTCAAGGCCGGCAGGCTTTGGACGTGGTCGGAGTGTTCGTGGGTGATGAGAATCCCCGTGAGCTTTTCCGGCGCCCGGCCGATGGAGGCGAGTCGCTGGCGGATCTGGCGCAGGCTGAGTCCGGCGTCAATGAGCAGGCGGGTTTCTGCAGTTTCCACGTAGGCGCAATTGCCGCTGGAGCCGCTGCCCAGGATGGTTAGATGAACAGGCACAATTTACCTTACGGAGGGGCCGGGGGCGGGGCAAGCTCTTCGGGGCGGGGGTTGGGGGCGGAGCGCGGGCCGGCGCGGCGCTTAGTTTTTCGGGCGTGAGGCCCGATCCTGCAGCCAGGCGACGTCGGGGTTGTTGGGGGAGTCGAACATATCCGGCACCAGGCCGCCTTCCACGAGCGGAGGCGTGGTGCGGGGGTCGCGCCAGCGGCGCAGTTCGGAGTGGCCGTCGGCAAAGGAGAAGCCGCCGGCCAGGTGATGATAGAAGCCCGGCAGGTCAAAGAAGCCGTAGCGGGAGGGGGTGTTGGGATAACCGGCCATGCGGGTGCCAAAATTTCCCATATCAATGCTGTCCGGGCGCATATCGAGGAAGACGAAGATTTTGGCGGGGCCGGGCACCTGCAATTCTCCTTGTTTCAGGTAAATGAGGTAGTCGCTGAAAACGGGGCCCCAGTTGCCATCCGTTCCGCCCCAGCCGCCGAGGAAGATGTTCATGGACATCGTGCGCACGCGGGGTTTGCACTCGCCGCCGACTTCGACAAAGGAGCGGTCGGAAGGGCATTTCCAGATGCCCAGGTTGCGGCCGCAATAGGGCCAGAGGGGGCTTTGGGTGATGTCCTGGTTCGGGTCCCAGTTCGAGGGGTTCCAGGGGCTGAAATTGAGTGTGCCGGTCACCCAGGTTTCCGCCAGGGTGGCGGGGTTGGCGTAGTCTTCGCTGGCGTAGAGCAGGCGGTCCTGGTTGTCATCTGAATACATGCGCCAGGCCAGGCACAATTGGCGGTGGTTGTTCATGCACTGGATGGCCTGGGCTTTGAGTTTGCTTTTGGCGAGCGCCGGCAGCAGGAGCGCGGCCAGGAGGCCAATAATGGCAATCACCACCAGCAGCTCAATCAGCGTGAAACCGCCGGGGCGCGCGGGCTGGCGGTTCACGCGCGCGCGTCGAATTTGTTCAGTCGCATGCAATATCCTGTCCGTGGGCGGCCCCGGCGCACGGGCGCGGGGCCGGCGGTTTCAATCCAGGAAGAAATCAACGGTCGTCACGACGCGGAGAACCTTCTTTTCGGGCGAGGCCGCATCCCGGTTTTCGATTTCCAGGGCGCCCTGGGTTGCCCGGCGGATGCGGCCGACTTTGCTGTGGGAGTCCTGGGCGAACTTTTCCGCCGCCGCCCGCGCGTTGGCGGTGGCCTCCCGGATCATGTCCGGCTTGATCTCATTCACCGCGTTGAAGATAAACTCGGTTCGATCCGCAAACTCATTGCCCACCAGGGTGATGCCTTGATCCAGCAACGCATCGGCATCCTGAATGGCTTTCTTGACTACGTCCACGTTGGCGCTCCGCACGACCAGGGTGGTTACGCCGCGATAGCGCACCAGGGCGGGGCGGTTGGCGTGAATGCGCTCGTCCTGGCGATCGTTGACGACCGGCAGGCCGTGCACGATTTCGTCGGGGGATATGCCGCGGGCTTGTAAAAACGAGGTGACGACGACGCGGTTGGATTCCATCGCCGACTTGAGGGTCGCCAGCTCCTCGGCGACGGTGGAAAACTGGATTGGCCAGATTGCCAGCGTGGCTTTCACTTCCCGCTCTGACAATCCTTTGACGGTCAGGCAGCGGTCGAACTCGCGCCCCGTCCGCACGGCGCGGCCAATTTGAAAGCCGAAGATGGTAAGGCCCAGGATCAGTGACAGGCCGAGGACGACGAATGAACGAATCGTAATCATGGTTTTGCTTTCGACATTAACGAACGTATTTTGAGTTTTGCCAACTACCCGCCGGGCGGCGTTTGTCTCACCAGCGCCTCCTCCCAGAGGGAATCGTCACATTCCGGAAGATTTTCGCGCATTCCGGCTGCCGGGTCAAGCCTGCGGGAGTTCGTTGCGCGGCCTTCGGGCTGCCGGAAACGGAGGCGGTTGGCGGCTGGCTTCGGGTGGCCCGGCTTCTTCGGCGAGAAGACGCGAGGCTGGGCAGTTGCGGTTGCGGATTTGTCTTGGAGGCTAGCGCAGGTCGGGGGACTTTCAACCGCGTTGTTTCTAGATCGGCTCAAGCTGGGGCAGTGGCAGGTTGACCCTGTATTGGCTGGAAGCCTGGCAGCGGCCGGGAGCGCTTTAGGTCTGTCCGTTTGGCGGCGGCTGTGCTAATGCTCCGCCGTGAACAGATCTGGCTTGGCGCGCATCATTTTTGTCACGGGCAGCGATACCGGCGTGGGGAAGACGTTGTTGACCGGGCTGCTCCTGCACCATTTGCGGCGGCGGGGCTGCCACGCCCTGGCGGTCAAACCGTTCTGCTCCGGCAGCCGGACGGATGCGGAATTTTTGGGTGCCCTGCAGGACGGCGAACTCGCGGCGGACAAAATCGCGCCTTTCTTTTTTTCCGCGCCGCTGGCTCCGCTGGCGGCGGCGCGCCGACGCCATATCATCCGCTTGGCCGAGGTCCGGCGGCATCTCAAGCGCATGGCGTGTCGCTGCGAATGTCTGCTCATCGAGGGGATTGGCGGTTTGCTCGTGCCGTTGGGGAAGGGGTTTACGGTGCGAGATTTGATTGTGGCAATCGGGAGCGAGGTCATCGTGGTTTCCCGCAATCGTCTGGGCACCCTTAATCACACGCTGCTCACCGGGGCGGCGTTGCAGCAGGTTGGAATTAAAGATTTTACGACGGTGCTGATGACGGTCCCGCCGGGGGATGCATCGAGCGTTACCAACCGGCTGATCCTGGCGGAAATGCTCGCGCCCAACCCGGTTTTTGAGCTTGGATTTTTGGGGCGGAATCCGGTGCGGCCGGGGGCTGTAAAATTGGCAGCAAAAAAAGTTGAGAAAACACTTGCGCGGATTTTGGGCTGTGCTAGGATGGGTGCTCCTGGTTCTTTGTGAGTCTGGTTTTTGGACGGCGAAAAAAAGTTGAAAAAAGATTTTGACTGCCTCCGGAATGTGTGTAGATTGTTGGCAGTTGCGAGTAAGCAGCTCCGGTAAAAAAAGCTGAAAAAAGTTTTTGACATCCGGCGCGGCTCTGATAAAGTGGCCGCGAAATTAACAAAGGTCCGAGAGGCCGAGTTAAGAGTGATTAAGTCGGCGCTCGGGATTTTTGTCCCTCGGTAACGAGAGGGAAGCGGGCACAAAATGGTCCCGCGGACGGGTTGAGCCGGGATCGGCGCGGGAAAAGAGCACGAGCTGGCGAGCTTGTCCGGGAAAAGAATTTTACGGGTGGTGACACCCGCTGCTCATTGAAAATTGAATTGTGCGATAAGTTAAGAGCCCCTTCAGGCGGGTCTTGTTAGTAGGGATCCGTTTGGAGAGTTTTAAACCAAAAGACCGTCCGGTCTCACGACCGGACAAAAGTCGAATCAACTAACGTTTTTTGACGGAGAGTTTGATTCTGGCTCAGAACGAACGCTGGCGGCGTGGATAAGACATGCAAGTCGAGCGATGATTACGGGGTAGCAATATTCCGTAGTTGGAGCGGCGCAAGGGTGAGTAATACGTGGGTAATCTGCCATGAAGTCTGGAATAACTTGTTGAAAGACGAGCTAATGCCGGATGTGAAAAGCGGGAGGCATCTCCTGGTTTTCAAAGCTGGGGACCGAAAGGCCTGGCGCTTCATGATGAGCCCGCGGCCTATCAGCTAGTTGGTGAGGTAACGGCCCACCAAGGCAAAGACGGGTAGCTGGTCTGAGAGGACGACCAGCCACACTGGAACTGAGACACGGTCCAGACACCTACGGGTGGCAGCAGTCGAGAATTTTTCACAATGGGCGAAAGCCTGATGGAGCGACGCCGCGTGGGGGATGAATGGCTTCGGCCCGTAAACCCCTGTCATTCGCGAGCAAACGTTATTATTTAAAAGATGATAGCCTGATAGTAGCGAAAGAGGAAGGGACGGCTAACTCTGTGCCAGCAGCCGCGGTAATACAGAGGTCCCAAGCGTTGTTCGGATTTACTGGGCGTAAAGGGTGCGTAGGTGGTGGGGTAAGTCGGATGTGAAATCTCCGAGCTCAACTCGGAAAGTGCATTGGAAACTACCCTGCTCGAGGGTTGGAGGGGGGACTGGAATACTTGGTGTAGCAGTGAAATGCGTAGATATCAAGTGGAACACCAGTGGCGAAGGCGAGTCCCTGGACAACTCCTGACACTGAGGCACGAAAGCTAGGGGAGCAAACAGGATTAGATACCCTGGTAGTCCTAGCTGTAAACGGTGCACGTTTGCTGTAAAAGGAATCGACCCCTTTTGTGGCGTAGCTAACGCGTTAAACGTGCCGCCTGGGGAGTACGGTCGCAAGATTAAAACTCAAAGAAATTGACGGGGGCCTGCACAAGCGGTGGAGTATGTGGCTCAATTCGATGCAACGCGAAGAACCTTACCTGGCCTTGACATGTACGTAGTAGAAGGGTGAAAGCCTGACGAGATAGCAATATCAGCGTACACAGGTGCTGCATGGCTGTCGTCAGCTCGTGTCGTGAGATGTTGGGTTAAGTCCCGCAACGAGCGCAACCCTTGTGTCCTGTTGCCACCCCGGCGAGAGTCGGGAGCACTCTGGACAGACTGCCTCGCTTAAACGAGGAGGAAGGTGGGGATGACGTCAAGTCAGCATGGCCCTTACGGCCAGGGCTGCACACGTACTACAATGCCCGGTACAAAGGGAAGCGAGACCGTCAGGTGGAGCAAATCCCCAAAAACCGGGCCCAGTTCAGATTGTCGTCTGCAACTCGACGGCATGAAGTTGGAATCGCTAGTAATGGCGCATCAGCTACGGCGCCGTGAATACGTTCCCAGGCCTTGTACACACCGCCCGTCACATCATGAAAGCCGGCTGTACCCGAAGTCACCGCGTTAACCGCAAGGAAGCAGGTGCCGAAGGTATGGATGGTGATTGGGATGAAGTCGTAACAAGGTAGCCGTAGGGGAACCTGCGGCTGGATCACCTCCTTTCTAAGGAGAAGCATGGAGGCGGGGTAAAAACCGCGCTCCTAGGTCGGTCAACTCTGCGGAGTTGATAAGGCTCGGCTTATCGCACAGTTCAGTTTTCCAATGAGCAGATGCTCTTTGGCAAGTGGTTAGAGAATCGAACTCTATCAGGCGCTGAACCTGAAGCTGTAAAGCATTGCCGCGACGGCCTTCAGCCTTCAGCCTTTCGGAAGTGGGGCTGTAGCTCAGTTGGTAGAGCGGTAGCTTTGCAAGCTATAGGTCAGGAGTTCGAATCTCCTCAGCTCCACCAATTTTCATGGGCGTGTAGCTCAGTTGGTTAGAGCATGCGCTTGATAAGCGCAGGGTCACTGGTTCAACTCCAGTCACGCCCACCACTCCGTCGCGCCGTGGCGCGCGGAAAACCACTTGCATAACGGTTTGCCGGCCCGGACCGGCCGGAGCTGCATCTCCGGCCGCAAGTCAGTCGGCGGTGTTCTTTGACAACTGCACATAGGTAGATAACTAGGGCAAATTACAGTTCGCTGAGTTCTTGTTGCTCCCTGTCGAGGGGGGCAGCGAGGTAACTTTGTGATCAAGCTACTAAGGGCTTATGGTGGATGCCTTGGTGCCAAGAGGCGATGAAGGACGTAGTAAGTTGCGATAAGCCACGGGGAGCCGCAAGCAGGCTTTGATCCGTGGATCTCCGAATGGGAAAACCCACTCCAGGTAACACTGGAGTATCGCCGGATGAATTCATAGTCCGGCGAGGCAAGACGGGGTGAAGTGAAACATCTCAGTAACCCCAGGAAAAGAAAACGAAGCGATTCCGTCAGTAGTGGCGAGCGAAAGCGGAACAGCCTAAACCGGGAGGACTAGTCTTCCCGGGGTTGAGGGACCTTAATGTGGGAGGTGGCGAGCGAGCTTAACCATCTGGAAAGTTGGGCCAGAGACCGTGACAGCCGGGTGAGCGAAGTTCAAAGCCCCCTAGAGGTATCCCAAGTAATGCGGTGCACGTGAAACTCTGCATGAATCCGTCCGGACCACCGGATAAGGCTAAATACTCCTTGGCAACCGATAGTGAACTAGTACCGCGAGGGAAAGGTGAAAAGAACCGCTGCTAGCGGAGTGAAATAGTACCTGAAACCATATGCCTACAATGTGTAGGAGCCGGCTCCATTCCGGAGCCCGTTCCGGCCGCAAGGCTGGGGCCTGACTTCGGAATGGAGCCGGTGACTGCCTGCCTTTTGCATAATGAGTCTGCGAGTTATTGTCCGTGGCCAGCTTAAGCCGTTCTGCGGCGGAGGCGAAGGGAAACCGAGTGCCAATAGCGCGACCAAGTCGCGGGCAATAGACCCGAAGCGGAGGTGATCTACTCTTGAGCAGGTTGAAGCCTGGGTAATACCAGGTGAAGGACCGAACTCGTGGATGTTGAAAAATCCTGAGATGACTTGAGAGTAGGAGCGAAAGACTAATCAAACCCCGTGATAGCTGGTTCTCTCCGAAATCGCTTGAGGGCGAGTGTTGTGGAAGTACTCCATGGAGGTAGAGCACTGAATGGCTTAGGGACCCCACCAGGTTACCAAAACCAATCAAACTCCGAATGCCATGGATCTCAGTATCACAGCAGTTAGGCAGTGGGCGATAAGGTTCATTGCCGAGAGGAAAACAGTCCAGACCATCAGCTAAGGTGCCCCAATGTGATTAAGTGGAAAGGATGTGACGTTGCTTAGACAGTGAGGATGTTGGCTTAGAGGCAGCCATCATTTAAACAGTGCGTAACAGCTGACTCATCGAGCGATGTCGCGCCGAAAATGATTGGCGATTAAATCACATACCGAAGCTATGGATTCGCAGGATTTTCGAATCCTGCGAGTGGTAGGAGAGCGTAATTAGCGCGGCGAAGCCGGACGGAAACGGACGGTGGAGCGCTGATTAGTGAGAATGCAGACACGAGTAGCGATAAACCAGGTGAGAATCCTGGTCGCCGTAAACCCAAGGTTTCCTGGGCCAGGTTCGTCCTCCCAGGGTTAGCCGGGAGCTAACGCGAGGCCGTAAGGCGTAGCGGATGCACAGCAGGTTAAATATTCCTGCGCCGGGTAAGAATTAGCTATGCGATGACGCAACGGAACACATCGGCTAGGCAATCGAATGCTGAGCTTAGGCTTCGGCCGAAGCGCACCGGTGGAGAAGTTGCCGAGAAAAGTTGCATAGTATGTCTTATTCGCCCGTACCGCAAACCGACACAGGTGGGTGAGTGTAAGCGCACTCAGGCGCGCGAGAGAAACCTCTCTAAGGAACTCGGCACATTAGCCCCGTAACTTCGGGAGAAGGGGTGCCCAAAAAGGTTGCAGCAATGTAGCCTTGGCGGGCCTCAGTAAATTGCGTTTGGCGACTGTTTAACAAAAGCACAGCACTCTGCCAAGTCGTGAAGACGACGTATAGGGTGTGACACGTGACCAATGCTGAAAGATTAAGAGATCTTGTTAGCCGCAAGGCGAAGCTCGGTCTTTAAGTCCCAGTGAATGTCGGCCGTAACTATAACGGTCCTAAGGTAGCGAAATTCCTTGTCGGGTAAGTTCCGACCTGCACGAATCGTGTAACGACCGAACGACTGTCTCGGAGAGGATCTCGGCGAAACTGTAACGGCGGTGAAGATGCCGCCTGCCCGCAGTAGGACGGGAAGACCCTATGCACCTTTACTGTAAGCTCGTATTGTGTCTTGATTATTCATGCGTAGCGTAGGTGGGAGACTTCGAAGCGGGGGCCTCGGTTCCCGTGGAGTCGCAATGTGAAACACCACTCTTGGCTAATTAGGATTCTAACCTCACTCTGTCATCCAGATGAGGGACCGTGCGTGCGGGTCAGTTTGACTGGGGCGGTTTCCTCCGAAAGAGTAACGGAGGAGCGCTAAGCTTGGCTCAGCATGGTTGGCAACCATGCGTCGAGCGTATGGGTAGAAGCCAGGTTAACTGTGAGACCAACAAGTCGAGCAGGTGCGAAAGCAGGCCCAAATGATCCGACGGTTTAATGTGGAATTGCCGTCGCTCAACGGACAAAAGGTACGCTAGGGATAACAGGCTGATCGAGTCCAAGAGTTCATATCGACGACTCGGTTTGGCACCTCGATGTCGACTCGTCGCATCCTGGGGCTGAAGAAGGTCCCAAGGGTCCGGCTGTTCGCCGGTTAAAGCGGCACGCGAGTTGGGTTCAGAACGTCGTGAGACAGTTCGGTCCTTATCCACTGTGGGCGCAGGAAACTTGAGGGGTTCAAATCTTAGTACGAGAGGACCAGATTTGACGCACTTCTGGTGTGGCAATTGTCGCGTCAGCGGCAGCGTTGCGTAGCCATGTGCGGAAGAGATAAGCGCTGAATGCATCTAAGTGCCAAGCTCATCCCAAGATAATGTTTCCCGAACCGCAAGGTTCCTAAAGACCCCCGGCAGACTACCGGGTTGATAGGTTAGGCGTGTAAGCGGAGTGATCCGTTCAGCGGACTAATACTAATCGGTCGTGCGGCTTGATCGCTTCTTTCCCTTCCTCGAAGGGCAAGAGCGATTTTAACTCGCGAATTGTAATCCGGTTGTTCGCCTGTGTGCAGTTTTCAGAGAAACCGCCAGGGTTGGCGATGTTCCTTGAGATTTCTTGGTGGCCTTGAAGCTGTGGTCCGACCCGTTCCCATTCCGAACACGGCCGTCAAACGCAGTCTTGCCGATGGTAGTGGTTTTATAGATTCCGCGAGAGTAGGTCGCCGCCAGGTCTTTTATGAAAGCCGAACTCCGAAAAAGAGGGTTCGGCTTTTTTCTTAGAGATTGTTTCAATGCGCGCCCGCCACGTCCGTTCCAATTCTGCCGAAGCACGAGCCTGTCTCCAGTTAGTTTTGGGCGCGGCCAGCCGAGTCTGGCAGCTTTGCTCCGCGTGGGGCGCCTGATACCTGGAACTCGGAATTGGTATTGCCTTTGACGGCTAACGAGACTTAATTAAACGCGTATGAAGCGAAAACTCATTCTTTTCCTGAGCCAGTGCTGCCTGGTCGTCTCCCTAGGGATGCCGTCGTTGTTGCGCGGCGAAACTAAAATCCCTGACGCCTGCAAGACCGGCGGATTTGCCATTGGCTGTCAGGCCTATACCTTCAATCGGTTTACGGTCTTTGAAGCTATCGAAAAGACGGCTCAGGGCGGCGGCAAGGTTATCGAGTTCTACCCCGGCCAACGGCTTAGCCCGGAGGAACCCGGCGTCAAGTGGGACCACCACGCTTCTCCCGAAACGATTCAAAAGGTCAAAGACAAGCTCGCCGCAGCCAGAGTCACAGCAGTCAACTACGGCGTGGTCAGCATTCCCCGCGACGAAGCGGAGGCCCGCAAGATTTTTACGTTCGCCAAAGCGCTGGGGCTGTATGCCATCACCACCGAATCTGTTGAGGCGATTGATACCATCGAGAAGCTGGTTCGGGAATATGATCTCAAGGTGGGTTTTCATAACCATCCGAAGCGCGCCAATGATCCAGGATATCGCATGTGGGATCCGAACTACGTTTTATCGGTCGTCAAAGACCGGGATGCCCGTATTGGAGCCTGTGCCGACAGCGGCCATTGGGTTCGCTCCCACCTCAAACCGGTGGAGTGCCTGCGCATCCTCAAGGGACGGATTGTCAGCAGCCACCTCAAAGATTTGAATGAGATGGGTCCCGGTGCGCATGATGTGCCGTTTGGCACTGGGGTTTCCGATATTCCGGCACTTTTGCATGAGTTGAAGGTGCAAGGTTTTGCCGGCAACGTCGCTATCGAATACGAATACCACTGGGAAAATTCGACTCCGGAAGTGGGCCAGTGCATCGGCTTCGTCCGTGGCTATGGCACGGCGCAAAAGTGGTGAACCGTATTCGTGAGGCCCTCCCCGTTTCTCAGAATTGAGATTGGCACAAGTACTGCGGCATAGGAGTTGCGTTCTTTACCAGGCCCAGCGCAGAATTTACCCTGCCCTGTTCGTGATCAGCGACTTAGAACTCGAACTGTAAGTTGAACGATTAAACGGACGCGTAGCCGAGGTGTGGCCGGCATGCCTTCAATGGACGTCGAAAACAGCCCGCTTGTCCCACTGTTGCAATTAGGTTCCGCAGGAAGGTCGCACACGGCAACGGCGGGGTTTTTTTAAAGCTGCGGACTTGACGTTCTGCCCGTGGAAATCTACGCTCGGGCGGGTTGGTGGCCGTAGCTCAGCCTGGTTAGAGCCCCAGATTGTGGATCTGGCTGTCGCGGGTTCAAATCCCGTCGGCCACCCCACCTTTCCGCTCCCAATAGTCACGAAACTGCTGTCCCAACCTCGTACAGAGTCGCTTCGTCCAAGTGGAGAGTCTCGGCTTCCGGCGCCACTTTTATCCGGTTACCGGGCCCGGATTTGAAATAGGCCCCGATAACTCAGGAAACCGCGCCCGAATTTGCTGACGCTGCCGCTGATTCCGATTGCTGACCCGTTGCAGCCCGTTCCGGGAACTCTGTTGACGCTTCCTGCCGGGGGTTCCGGGCGCGTTTGTTGCGAGGAAGAGGACTAATCACAGCGTTGAGATCGCGGTCTCCGAGCATCTTCGGCGGCGAATCCGCCTGCCCCCACGGGGCGACTTCCTTGACGAAGCGGTTCACGACCTCAAACCCAAATTCCGTGTGCGCTTTCTGACGACCACGAAAGCGCAGTTTGATCCGCACCTTCATGTCCTCGCATAGAAAATCCACAGCCCTGTTCAGCTTGGTTTCGAAATCATGCGGATCAATCGTCGGCGAGAGCTGAATCTCCTTCATTTTGCTCGCCGCTTGCCGCCCGGCGGAGTCTTTGTTTCGCTTGGCCTCCTCGTACATGAACCTGCCATAATCCACGATTCGGCACACGGAAGGCGTGGCATTGGGCGCAATCTCCACCAAGTCGAGTCCCTTGCTCATCGCAATGCGCAAGGCTTCATTGAGGGTCATCACTCCAAGCTGCTGCCGGTTTTCGTCCAACACGCGCACCTCACGCGCGCGGATCTTGCCATTACGGCGGTGGAGGGGTTCTCGGGAGTAACGCGAGCGAAAGGGATAGGGGCGACTCAATTAGCCCTCCCCGACTGAAGTTCATTCATGCGGTGATAATCTGCCAAACTAGCTGCTACTGATTAATGGTTAATGACTGCACAGTTATTTTCACATAGCACTGCCTGAAGGCAAGCATAATGTGGCACAAACCTGCAGGCCGAGTTGACCCACAAGACAGGTTTTGCGCCACCCGCACTTACCATCGTAAAGATAGCAATGCCCATTGCGAGCAGAAGAATTGAACAACGGGCCTGAAACGTGAGTTTCAGGCCCGTAAATTGGTTGCGGGGGCTGGATTTGAACCAGCGACCTTCAGGTTATGAGCCTGACGAGCTACCGGGCTGCTCCACCCCGCGGCTTCTTAGGTGGGCTCATCATGCCGAATCCTGGCGATAGCGCAAGCACAATTATGAAGAAATATCGAAGGTCGTCCGAGGCTTATCGCCCGCCAATGCCCAGTAGCCACGTGACGGCGGTCCCCATCGGCCGGGCTATTTGCGCCGACACGGTGATTTTTAAGGTTGGGGCGGGGTGGAGGGCGTCGAGGCGAGTTTGCTCCGGCGGACGCCATAAGTGAAATAGACTCCCAACCCGATAAGGAACCAAATGATCAGGCGCAGCCAGGTGGTCAGCGGCAGGGCGGACATCAGGGTCAGGGCGGAGATGGCGCCAGCGGGGGCCACAAACCAAACGGCGGGAGTGGTGAATCGGCGCGGCAGGTGAGGTTCGCGCACGCGGAGCACCAGCACGCCGACGGAGACGATGACAAAGGCCAGCAGGGTGCCAATGGAGCAGAGGCTGCCGGCTTCGCGCACGGTGAACACGGCCGAGAAGAACGCCACGCCGAGGCCGGTGATGATGGAGGTAATCCAGGGCGTGCGGAAGCGGGGATGGACCTGGCTGACGAACGGCGGCAGCAAGCCGTCGCGGCTCATGCTGTAGAAGACGCGGGATTGGCCGAGCAGCATGACCAGGATGACGGAGGACAGGCCGGCAATCGCGCCGAGCTTGATGAGGCCGCCCATCCAGCCCATGCCCGCGTGGTCGGCAGCCATGGCAATCGGGTCCGGCACGTCCAACTGGGCATAGGGCACCACGCCGGTGGCAATGGCCGAGACGAGGATGTAAAGAACGGTGCAGATGAGGAGCGAGCCAATAATGCCGATCGGCATGTCCCGCTGCGGGTTCCGGGCTTCCTGGGCCGCCGTGCTGACGGCGTCGAAGCCGATGTAGGCGAAGAAGACGATGCCCGCGCCGGTCATGATGCCTGACCAGCCGAAGTGGCCTGCCGTGCCGGCATTAGCGGGGATGAACGGATGCCAATGGGCGGTTTGGATGGCGCGCGCCGCCCCGACGATGAACAGCAGCACCACGGCTATTTTTATAATGACGATAATGTTGTTGAAGTGGGCGGACTCGCGAATGCCGACCACCAACAAGGTGGTGACGACGAAGATAATCAACACCGCCGGGAGGTTGAAAATGGCGGTGGCCTGGGGAAGGGTGGCGGGGTCGGCGCCCAGGGCTTTGATTTGGTCCGCCAATCCCGCGCTGAAGACGGCCCAGCCGGCTTTCATTTTCATCGCCGCCGCCAGGGTGGCCGGGAGTTGGACGAGTTGTGTGCCGCGGGCGGCGGAAAGCTCGGGCGGCACGACCAGGCCGCAGTCGTTCAGGAAGGACACGACGTAGCCCGACCAGCCAATGGACACGGTGATGGCGCCGACCGCGTATTCGAGAATCAGGTCCCAGCCGATGATCCAGGCGAAGAGTTCGCCGAGGGTGGCGTAGCCATAAGTATAGGCGCTGCCAGCCATTGGCACGAGCGAGGCGAATTCGCTGTAGCACAGCGCGGCGAAGATGGAGGCCAGCCCGGCGAGCGCGAACGAAAGCACCACCGCCGGCCCGGCATTTTGGGCCGCGACGGTTCCGGTGAGCACAAAGATGCCGGTGCCGATAATGGCCCCGACGCCCAGGGCGGTGAGATTTACCGGACCCAGCGCCCGATGGAGGCTTTGGTCTGCCAACGCCTCGGCTTGCAGGGCAGTGACGGTTTTGCGTCGAAGCAGATTCATGCTGTCACCGGACTATTGTGCATCGCGATTACTGGCTCGGCTTAATGATCTGCCGCCGCCCGGAAGTCAAGGCGATAGGCAGAGAATTTGGAGGAAAAAGAGGGGCGAAATCCCCACGACCATCCGCTATTTCCCCGGTTCGCGGCGTTTCGATTGCCGGAGAGAGGAGCGAGAAATCCTTTACCGGGGGCCGGATTCGCGTAGAATGCGAACCGAGCCGCGTAATGCGGCCAGACCGCGAATGGCATTGAAGAAACGCGAGACAGCCGGTTGCCGGCGCGCCCGGGCCGGCGACAGAATGGCCGGCCAGCCCGATGGGCCGTCGGGCGGCGGTGCGTGGCGCGGGCGACGGACGACCCGCTCACGGTTCGCCGTTTCACGAATAAACCAGGAAAACCAAAAAACAGGAGACCACTCCCATGGACTTACATCATCCCATCCTGCGCGAGTTTCCGGAGCATCGCGAGACGATCCGGCGACTCCAGGGGGGCGACGACCACTTTCGGAACATCTACGATGAATATCATCGGCTGGATGACGAAATCTATCGCATCGAGGAGGAAATTGATTTCGCCACGGACCAGGAAATCGAGGAACTCAAGATGCGGCGAGCCAAGCTCAAAGATAATATCTACCGTTTGATCCGCCGGGCTCCATCCGGCGGCAGTCCGGCCGGTTTGGGAACCGGCGCCGTTGGTTAGCCGGGCGTCAGCGCGGGCCGCGCCGCGGGGCGGGGGCGCGGGTTATTCCGCCACGCCTTTAGTCGCACGGGCCTGGGCGGCGCGCTTGCGCCGAACTTCATCCAGGATCTTTTTCCGCAGGCGCAGGTTTTTGGGGGTCGCTTCGACGTACTCATCCGGGCCGATATATTCCAGCGCGCGTTCCAGCGATAACTTGAGCGGAGGATTGAGCTGGATGCCCTTGCCCTCGCCCTGGGAGCGCATGTTCGTGAGCTTCTTTGCCTTGCAGGGGTTGACCGGGATGTCGTTTTCGCGGGCGTTTTCGCCTACAATCATGCCAGCGTAGATCGCGTCGCCCGGTTCCACGATCAACCGGCCGCGTTCCTGGAGCAGGTTCAGCGCGTAGGCCATTGCCTGGCCGTTTTCCATGCTGACCAGCGAACCGTTTTTGCGGGCCGCAATCTCGCCCCGGTGCGGGCCGTATTCATGGAAGAGATGGCTCAGGACGCCGAGGCCGCGGGTTTGGTTGACGAGGTCGGTCTCGAAGCCAATCAACCCGCGCATGGGAATGAGCGCTTCGAGGCTGACGTGGTCGCCCTGGTGGTGGATGCTGGTGATCTCGCCCCGGCGGTCGGCAAGGTTTTCCAGGACGGCGCCCATGGCCTCCCGGGGTATTTCCAGAAACAGTTTTTCGATGGGCTCCAGCAGGTTGCCCTGGCTGTCCTTGCGATAGATGACCTCGGGGCGCGAGACCAGGACTTCGTAGTTTTCCCGGCGCATTTGCTCGACCAGAATGGCGATTTGCATTTCGCCGCGCCCGCTTACGTTGAAAATGTTGGGCGCGGCGGTTGGCGCGATGCGCAAGGCGACATTGGTGCGGGCTTCCTTGACCAGCCGTTCCCAAATATGGCGGGCGGTGACTAACTGGCCATCCTGCCCGGCGAGCGGGCCGTCATTGACCGCAAATTGCATTTGGATGGTCGGCGGGTCAATGGGCACAAACGGCAGCGGCGGCCGCGTCTCCGAATCGGTGAGCGTTTCGCCAATAAACACGTCCTCAAATCCCGTCAGGCCGACCACGTCGCCGGCGTGGGCTTCGGGCACCTGGATCCGCTTCAGGCCCTCGAACTGAAAGATGGCCGTAATCCGGGCCGTGCTTTTGCGCCCGTCGCCGTGGAGGCAGACGCAGGGATCGCCTTCCCGCACCGTGCCGGAGTGGATTTTGCCGAAGGCAATTCGCCCGAGGTAATCCGAATAATCCAGGTTGGCCACCAACAGTTGAAAGCCGTCCCCGGCGTGAACGCGCGGCGGCGGGATGTGCTTGAGGATCGCGTCGAACAGCGGCTTCATGGTTTTGCCCGGGTGCTTGAGGTCGGTGGTGGCGTAGCCGTCGCGGGCGCTGGCGTAAATCACCGGAAAGTCCATTTGTTCGTCCGAGGCCTGGAGCGAAAGGAAGAGTTCCCACACCTTATCGAGCACGTGGTGCGGGTTGGCGTTTTCGCGGTCAATTTTGTTAATCACGACAATGGGCCGGGCCCCGGCTTCGAGCGCCTTGCGCAATACGAAGCGGGTTTGGGCTTGCGGGCCATCGGCGGCGTCCACCACCAGCAGCACGCCGTCAATCATGTTCATGATGCGCTCGACTTCGCCGCCGAAATCCGCGTGGCCGGGAGTGTCCACGATATTGACGTGGTAATTCCGGTATTTGAACGCCGCGTTTTTGGCCTTGATGGTGATGCCCTTTTCCCGCTCCAGGTCCATGGAATCCATGATGCGCTCTTCGGCGGCAATCGCCTGGTTGGCGCGGAAGGTGCCCGATTGTTTGAGCAGGCAATCCACCAAAGTGGTCTTGCCATGATCCACATGGGCTATAATCGCAATATTGCGTATATGCTGCATAATTTATTCTCGCCAAACCGGGCTATGATAACCGCGCTACCGACTCCTCCGAGCCGGGACCCCGCCGCAACGGGGCTGTCACGACAACCTCCGATTTGGAATCAACCCGCGCAATCTGCCCGTTTCGGCCGAAATGTCAAGCCTCGAAAGGGCCTGGCTCCGGACGCGCCGATTCGGCCGCCCGCCCCGCCCGGGGCTCGATCACGGTGACCTTTTCCAGGGTCAGCAGGCCGCCGGCCAGCATGGGCTCAAGCACCGGCAGGAACGACTGAATCTTTTCCGGGCGGTCCACAATCTCAATGACCAGCGGCAGGTCCGCCGAGAGGCGGAGGATTTTGGCGGTGTGCAAGCGGCTGGATTGGCCAAACCCCATCGGCCCGCGCAACACCGTGGCCCCGGCCAAATGCAGCTCCCGCGCCTTGAGCACGATCGCCTCATAGAGCGGCTGGTGTCCCCAGCGATCGCTTTCGCCAATGAAGATGCGCAACAAAACGGCTTCGCGGGGGAGGGGCATATCAGGAGAACGGGTTAACCGGGCCGTCCGGAGCTGCCGGCGGCGTCGCGGGTGGGAGCTGTTCGGTCATCGCGAAACCACGTTCAAGGCCGCCGCCAGTCCATGCCCGAGCCAGACGGCGGCCAGGCAGGTGAGGACGGAAAGAACGACATTGGCACTCGCGTAAAGCCATTCACCCGCTTGTGCCAGGTTGAGAGTTTGCAAACTGAACGAGGAGAAAGTGGTATAGCCGCCGCATAGCCCCAGCATGAAGAACTGCTGGCGAAACCAATCGGGCACCAGCCAGCGGCCATCCGCGCCGGTCAGCGCCGCGAAGACCCCAATGACCAGCGAACCGGAGGCGTTGACCAGAATTGTGCCCCAGGGAAAGGTGGCGCCAGTCTGTTGCGCCACAACCCCTGAAAGCCAGTAGCGGGCCACGCTGCCCAACGCGCCGCCCGTTGCGACCCAAAAGTAAGCGAACATATGAATCTTTTGCAGAGTTGGGGTTGCCCCCCGGCCCGTCAACTAGAAAGAAAACACGGCGTAGATGCTTCGACCGCAAACCGGGGTTGAAGGTGGCCACATCCTTTTTCCTGTCAGTGGCGCAGTCAATATCCCGGGCCCTCGCCCCGCAATTCATGCCGCCCCCAGCCACCCAGGGTATTTTCCGCCAACTACGCGCAAAGCCGTCCGAATGGAAGCCCGCGAGACAACGCGCCTCTCCCACGGCGGCGCGCTTCCGGACACGGGCTGTTCTGGCCGGAACGCAACCTTGCAACGGCCCCCACCCAAACGGGCGAACGCCCTGCCCGCGATGAGGGCAGCGCAAGCAGTCGCCTTGCGGCAACCTCCGCCCGGGTGGGGAAACGTCTCCGCCAACCTTGGCTCCATCCCGCCGAAAAACCACGGCATGCGACAACACCTGGCCGCCCGTCCCGGCTTTGCCGAACGTTCGCGTCCTCTCCCTCCCGCCTTGGAACGTCCTTTTACATCATCCGCGACTCGTCCATTCCTCCTTTCCGGCTCAGGCCCGCGCCCAAACCCGCCCCACCCGCCCCAGCCAGCCTAACGCTCCCATTAGGCCGTGTACAACGGGGGTACAAAGGAGGCTCAAAGGGGTCTCATGCTTATTTTCCATGTGCTCCTGCCGGGCTTCCGATGTACTCCCCTTGTACATGACTTGAAAGGACGGAGAAGGAGCGGTCTTGTGAGCGGTGGTGGATGCCGGGGCGGCGGCGGGCTTCGATTTCTTAACCCTTACTGTTTCAGCCGCTTGCTGAGATTTCAACAGCGGCGGCGGCGGAACAATGGCGTTGTGAACCCGGCTTTGGCCTTTCCAGCCGTTCCGGGTCTGAACCACGGTGATAAACACCTTCTGCCCCGGAGCGGGTCGCCCAAACCGGGCGGTATAGAGGTCTGTGATGTCGCTTTGCCCGTTCTGGCTCGGCCCCAACAGGCCCAGGTAATAGGCCCGGCGGGGTTTCATCCGGCCCGCGCTGCACGGCGGCTGCCCAAAGACCATAATGTCTTCATGGACGGCCCCGACGTTGAGCCGCAGCCGAACTCCGTCTTCGGCGTCATTGACGATCTCCAACCCGGCGACGGGATTGGGACCGAAGACCACCGGGGCGGGCGGTTCCTCCACCGGCGCCAGACCCAGCCCCCGCAGGGTGCTGTTGATCTGAACGCAAAACTGCTGCCCACTTAAGTGCGAATACTGCCCCATCCAGGGCCGGCTGGGAACATGCAGCGCCGCGGCGTTCCAACGCTCGCGCTGCGCTTCGGTGAGCTTGAGACCCCACTCCCGCGAGGAAATCCCGAAGTACGACCGTGCGGCCGCCTTGCGCTCCGAGGGTCGGTCCCGGGGAACGGTGCGCCGCCGGGCGCACACGCCGAAGGGGGACTGGTAGTAAGTTTCCGCGCCCAGACTGCCCGTGCGCGGAGCAGATAGTATTTTCATAATGTCTGTCCTCTCTAATGGTTGTTTTAATTGCTGTTCTATTACGGCCCGGAGGCGATTCGGCTTCCTGCCATTCCTTGGGCTGGAAGTCCGCCCCGAGGTAATGCGGGAAGGCTGGCGGGCGGGAGGTCTTCGCGCAAGGGCAATTTTGAGGGGTTGGTGGTGGCAGGCGGGTGCAAAGCGCCGCGTGTGGGCACGCGGCCTACAGGAGGCGGGATGGTGCGGGGGGGCCTGTGGGTTGTCGGGAGTGCGGTGCTGTGAGAGGGCATGGGGGCTGACGCAGCGCACTTCCGTTTTCTGTAGGCCGCGTGCCCTCACGCGGCGCTCGGGGGCTGTTTGCCCGGCGGCTGAGAAAAACTTCCACACCTCCGCCCGGATGGTCTGCGGGAGAGTCTGCCGCCCGGGAGGGCACACTCATCATCGCCGATCCTTTGCGCGGCCGGACATCCGCTTCGAGGCGCTTAATTGCCGCCCCATCCGCAGCCGCAACCTTCCCGGCTTGTGCCCGATAAAACCAGCGGCCCCGCGCCCGGCGGGGGGGAGGGTCAATTCAGCCCTTGCAGGATTCGTTCGAGCTGCGCGGCGAGCACCTCCAGCCCCGCCTCCGTCCAAACGAGGTAATCGGCGCGGCTGATCTTCTGCTCAATGGGCCATTGCGCCCGCACGCGTTGCGCGATCTGTTCGGGCGACCAGCCCCGCGCCCGCAGACGCGCGTGTTGGGTCGCCGCCGTGCAGGCCACGCAGAGCGTGGCATCCAATTCCGGCTCGGCGCGGGTTTCGAAGAGCAGGGGGATCACCACCACGGCCAAGGGATGCCCGGCCGCGCGCCAGGTTTCCATCCGGGCGTGCCACAGCGCGCGAATGGGGGGATGCAGGAGGCTTTCCAGCCGGGCGCGATCGGCCGCATCGGCAAACACCCGTTGCGCCAGGGCGTCCCGGCGCAGGCGTCCGTCGGGGCCCACGATGTCCGCCCCAAAGGCTTTGCGGACTTCCGCCAGCGCCGGCTGGCCCGGCTCGACCACCTGGCGCGCCAAATCGTCGGTGTCCACCACCGGGATTCCGTGATCCCGCAGCCATTGGGCGGCCGTGGACTTGCCCATGCCAATCCCGCCGGTGAGCCCGAGGACTTTCATGGCCGGGGCCCGAACAGCGTTCGCGCGCTCAACGGCGCAGCGTCCGGTAGAAGCGGGAGCGCAGCGCCGGGGTCGTGGTATCGGTAAAGGTGAAGGTGCCGGCCGGGTTGGCGTTGGTGTGCAACGCGACCCAATGGGTAAGATTCGTTGATCCCTGCACCACGTACTGGAAGCCCCGCTGGGCCGTGACGGTCAGGTGGAAGTGGCCGCCCGCGTAGAAGCCGCTCAGGATGGCCGGCCCCGCATAGTAAACGGCCGTCGTGGTTTGCGCTGTGTTATCGGCCGGATTGAGGTCTTCCTCGTTGGCGCCAAGGGTAACGATATGGGTCGCCATTCCCGCCTGCGCCGGCAGAACGACGGTGTGGAATTCCGCCACGGCGCCCGGTTCAAGGTCGCCCAGGTTCCAGACCACCCCGCCATTGCCGTTGGTGAAGCTGGGCGGCGGCGCGGCCTCGAGGAGGCCGGCATTCGCCGGGAGGAGATTTGTGAGCATCACGCCGGTCGCCAGGTCGGGGCCCGAGTTGGTAATGCGGATCGTGTTGGTCAAAGCGGCGCCGAGGTCGAGCGTTGCGGGCGCGAGCAGCCCGGCCGCCAGGTTCACCACGTTGCCCACGGTCACGACTGTCTTCAGGCTCAGGCTCCAGCCCCCGGCGATGACGCCGGCGTCGCCGATTGCGTCGTCGAAGACATAAAGCGACCAGGGGCCGTTGGGATGGCTCCAGTTCAGGGCGGAGAGGGTATGCTGGTAGTATTGGGATGAAATGGTGCCCGGCAGGGTCACGGCGCCCTCGTAGAAGGTGGGGCGGTAAACCCCGCTGGCCAGCCGATCCCAATTCGGCAGGTAGCCCGGGGCGCTGTCGTCAAAGGTCAGGGTGAGGTTATTGGTCGGATAGCCGCCGCCGGTATGCGCCATCAGGAGCACGTTGGTGCCGGACGGGCTGACCAGCAGGACGCTGACGTCGTGCGGGAACTGGTGCGCGAAGCCCTTGAGGGTGACGGTCGCCTTGCTGACCCGGCCCGTCAATCCCTCGACGTTGATGACGGAAGGATACGGGGCGCCGCCGCCGCGATCCGGGATGGTAATTGCCGCGGCATTGGTGAAGTTCATTGTGGCGGGCGCCACAAAGGTGAACACGACATTGGGGAGCATGTTGGTGATCCCCGGGCGCTCATCCCGGAGCTGCAGGGTGGCGACCAACCCGCTGCCCAGGGCCGGCGCGGCCTTGAAGCTGAAAGTGCGCGCCAGGGCGCCGCCGCCCGGGGCCAAAGCGGGGTAATACTGAGGCCCGGTGGCCGCGGTGACGCCACCGGAGTTCAGCAGCGTGGCCTTCAAGTTGCCAGTCACCCGGGTGCCGATATTGGCGAGCGCCAGGGACAGGGTGATATTCTCGTTGGGATCAATCGCGCCGTTGACGGGCCCGCTTTCATACGTCAGCACGGCGCCCGCGTTAATGATTTGCGGGGCCGGATCCACGACGGTGGCCACGCGCGTGGAGGTGTTGTTGGCGGGGGCTGGATCATAGGAGCCGCTGCCCAGGGTGAGGGTATTGGTCAGGAAGCCGGCGGTTGAACTGGTCAGAACGATGGAAACGGCCGCCGTGGCATTGGAAGCCAGGTTGCCCAGCAGGCAGGTGATTGTGCCGCCGGCATTGGTGATGACCCCGGCGGTTGAGCTCGAAGCGGAGGCGATAAAGCCAGCGCCGGCGGGCAGCGTTTGGGTCAGCGTGGCGCTGACGGCGGTCGCGGGGCCGAGATTCGTGATGAGGACGAGGTTGGTCAAGGGATAGCCCACGACCACGGGGTTGGGGGCCAGGTCATGCGCCAGGCTCAAATTCGCGACGGGCCGGGCAATGGTGGCGGGGACGGAAACGGAGTTGTTGCCCGGGTTCAAATCCTGCTCGAACGCTCCCACCGTGGCGACATTCGCCACGGTGCCATTGGTTGCGCCCGGCGGCAGCGCCGTGGGGGTCACCGCCACGACGTTGGTCACCCGGGCGGTGGCGCCGACTCCCAGGTTGCCGAGGTTCACGGTGACGCTGGCGGGATTGGCGAACACGGTTCCCTGCGACGCGCCGGCGGAAACCAGCGTGAATCCCGCGGGCAAGACATTGGTGAACGCGACGGTCTGGGCCGTGTTTGGCCCGCCATTGGTGATGGTATAAACATACGTCAGCGCACCCCCGACCAGGGCGGAGCTGGGCGAAACCGTCGCCGTCAGGGCCAGGTCGGCCAGGTGATTAACCGGGTTGATGCGCGTGAGGGTGAGGCTCCAGCCGTTGGCGATGACGCCGTCATCGCCGGAGCCCTGGTCGTAAACATAGAGCGACCACGCGCCATTGGGGTTCACGCTATTCAGGGCAGAGAGGGCCGTCGCGTAAGGGCCGGGCGGGGCATTGGTCGGGAAGGAGGGCGCGTCGCCGTAAGCGGCGGGCTGATAGCTGCCGGATACGAGCTGGCCGTATTCCGGCAGGGCGGTCGGGGCGGAACTGTCAAAGGTCAGGTTGACGCCGCCGACGGTGGGCTGATCGCCAGCGCCCGACATGAGCAGCGCCTGGCCGCCGCCCGGGGCGACGACCAGCACGCTCATATCCGCCGGATAACTGTGGTTCAGATTCGAGAGCGTGACGGCCACCCGGCCCAGCGTGCCGGTAAAGTTGGAGACGTTGATGATGGACGGATATGGCTTCGCCGGGCCGGATTGCTGCTCGTACGGGGGATTCGGCGCCGCCGGATCCGGGATGATAATGGAGTTGGTATTGGCAACGACCTGCGTGGACGGCAGGGTGAAGGCAAAGCTGACCGGCGGATGGGTATTGGTCCCATCCTGGATCAGGAGCGTGGCGCTGACGGTGCCGCCCGCCGGACCATTGGCCGCAAAACTAAAGGGGCGTCCGACCGCAAGGCCGCTGGGGAACAGGATGCCGTAGGCCTGGGGCTGGTTGGGGGGAACCGGGACGATGCCATTGGTGGCCAGCAAGGTGGCGACCAGGTTTCGGGTGCTGCTATTGCCGGCGTTGCGCAAGCGCAAAGTCATGGTAACGGTTTCGCCGGAATCAAGCGCGCCATTAACCGGCCCGCTCTCAAAGGTCAAGGTGGCGCCCGCGGAAACAACGTCAATAAACGGCGCCGTCACCGTTATGACCGCGCTGGCGGTGTTGTTGGTGAGATTGGGGTCCGCTTGCGCGGCCAAAACACTGGCCGTACTGGTAAACACTCCGTTGGTCGTGGTGGCCGCCACAATGGTAATGGAGGCTTCCGCCCCGGCGGACAAGGTGCCCAGGTTCCACAAAAGAGTATGATTGGAAACCGCCCCGGATCCCTGGGTTGCGGTGGCCGAGAGCGCAATTATTTCGGGCGGCAACAGATCGTTAACGGTGATATCGGTAGCGGTGCTGGGACCCAGGTTGGAAACTGAAATCTTGTAAGTCACATTGCTGCCGGCAACGACCGGGTTCGGAAGCCCGACCAGGCTGAGCGCGAGATCCGCCGCCGGGCCAACCGCGGTAGAGACCGACGCGGAATTATTGGCCGCGACGGGATCAAACGAGCCGGCACCGGCCGTAGCGGTGGCTTTGATTACCCCCTCGGCCGTGGGAGTGACTTTGATCGTGGCGGTGGCCGAGGCTCCCATGGCGAGTTTGTTGGTTAGACTCCAAAGAACCACGTTGCCCAGAATGGTCGTGGCGCCTTGCGAGACGGCCACCGATTGCAGCGCGGTGCTCGGCGGCAAAACATTGGTCACGGTAATGGGCGGGGCCGGGCTGGGACCATTGTTGCTGAGCGAGACGGTATAAGTCAGGGTGCCGCCGACCAAAACGGGGTTGGGCGCCGCCGCAATTCCCACCGCCAGGTCCGCCGCGGGTGGCGTCACCTGGTTTCGGGTCGTCGCCGAGTTATTGGCGGGGACAAAGTCCGGCTGGCCGGAAGTAACGGTCGCGGTCGAGTAGCAGGTGTAATTCGTGCCCAAATCGGCTGGCTGCACGACGGCAGAAAGGCTGGCCCGGGTGCGAGTCGGCATGGCCCCCAGCGTAAACGTCAGCACGCCGCCCTGTTGCGACCAGGCGCCCTGGGACGCGGTGGCGGAAACGAACGCCGCGCCGGGGGGCAGCAGGTGCGTCACCGTCACGTTTGTGGCGCTGCTGGGGCCAAGATTGGTGACCGCGATGGAATAAGTGAGGTTGTTCTCGGCAATCGCTACGGTGGGTTGACCGACGATGCCGATGGCCATATCGGCGCCGGGGCATTGACCGCCGCCGTCAGCGCAAATCGTGGGCGTGAGGAACAGGGACCAGCAGTGAATCACGGCATTACTGAACCCGCCGGAGTCGGTTGCGCGAAGTTGCCAGGTGCCATTGACGTTGGTGCCGGATTTGCCGGAGAAAATCGCGAGCGCCTTGGCGGGGCGGTAGGCGCCCAGAAAAGGCGGCACGCCGGAGCCGATGGGCGTTAGCGCGTCGTCATCAAAGGTGGTGCGCAACGCTTCGGGGCTGCAGGCCAGGCCATAATTTTCACCCAGGTAACCGTTGTTGGCCGTGAGGAGATTCGTAGTGCCATCCGGGGCGATCAGCTCCAGTTTCAGGAAATAATCATACGGCTCTTCGACAAAGAGGGAAACGGTGACCTTGTTGAGGGCCAGGGCGATATTAGAGACGACGATGGCGGAGTTGGTTGATCCGAGCGCGGGAATCTGCACCAATGAATGGTTATCGAACCGGATGGGGATCCCCGGGGCGCCGGTGGCGAGGGTGAAGGGCAGGACGCTGACGCCAACGTCAGAGCGCACGACCAGCGAAAACTCGATGGGGGTGCCGCAAATGAACTCCGGCGCGGTGCTGATTCTGAATGGCGTCAGGTTGGTCGCCGAAGCTCCCGGGGGAATATCGGGATAGGCCGAGGCGGGCTGGACGATGGCGACCCCGGCATTAGTCGTCGAGAGGGTAACGGTAATGCCCGTGATATTCGTCATGCTGGGGTTGGACAAAACGAGGTCGAGAGTATTGCACTCGTTCGCCTCAACGATGCCGTTCCCATTGCCGCCCGTGACGTAATTGGTGAAATACTCCAGCGCCGGCCCTTGCGGCTCGAGGCTGGCAAGCGCCCGGCTCAGGTTAAGGCGGCCGCCCGAAACGCAAAGCCCCGGCACTACGGGATCGACCGTCGAGAGCAAGGCTTGCTTGACTTGGGCGACGGTGAGGTTGGGGTTGGCGGCCAGCAAGAGGGCGCAAGCGCCGGAAACGTGCGGAGTGGCCATCGAGGTGCCGCTCATATACTGATAGCCGCCGCCGGGCTGGCAACTGAGGATGTCGCTGCCGGGCGCCGCCAAATCCACGGAAGTCAAGCCATAGCAGGAAAAGCCCGACCGGGCATCGTGGTCATCGGTGGACATCACGGCAACGATGCTCGGCGAGTCGTAGCTCGATGGATAATGAGGGATGAGATCGTTGTCGGTGCCAGAGTTGCCGGCCGCGGCAGGGAAGATGATGCCGGCATCACCGGCGGCCTCAATGGCATCTTTCAGCGCCTGGCTGTAACCGCCCCCGCCCCAGGAATTGTTCATCACGTTCGCCTTCATGAGCGCGGCGTATTGAATTGACAGAATGGCATCTGACGTGGAGCCGCCAAACGGGCCCAGGAACCTGACCGCCATGATTCGCACCTGCCAGCAAACACCGGCAACGCCGAGGTTATTGTTGCCTTCGGCGCCTATCGTGCCGGCGCAGTGGGTGCCGTGATCATCTTCGTCCATCGGATCGCCATCCTTGTCGTAGAAATCGTAGCCGTGGACATCATCCACATAACCATTGCCGTCGTTGTCAATGCCGTCGCCGGGGATTTCGCCCGGGTTAGTCCAGATGTTATTGGTCAAGTCGGGGTGGGTATAATCCACGCCGGTGTCAATGACGGCGACAATGATTTCGCGGCTGCCGGTATTAAAATCCCAGGCTTCGGGGGCACGAATATCGGCTCCCGGAGTGCCCCCCGTTTGACCGGTATTATGCAGGCCCCAGAGTTCGCTGAAGCGCGGATCATTGGGAGTGGTGGCCGCGACTCTGACCACATAGTTGGGTTCGGCGTAACGGATGCCGGGAGTGGCGTTGTAGGCCGACAGTACCTGGTCCACTTGCTGGCCAGCCGGCAGTGTGACCAAGTACAAGTCGGGAACCAAAGTATATTTCTGGCTGATCGTGGCTCCGCCCAGGGCGTTCAGGATATTCGTGCGCTGCGCCGACTGGACTTCGGCATCAAACCGGACCAGCAGATTGGTTTTGTTGTATTCCTCACCCGCCGCGAGCTGGACGAGGGCGAGAAAAAGCGCGGCCCAAGCGAGGCGCGGGAGGCCCCTGAAACGGCGGGCCAGGTCGAGGGAGGGCTTCATGTGGGGAATAAGGCGCATAAGGCAAAAACGGCTTACGGTTGCTGCGCGCGAAGGCGGAATACCTGGCTGCTGGAGCCAATCGGGAGGGTGACGGTATTTAATCCGTTAACCAGCACCGGCGCCGGGCTGGTAACGCGAGTCCACACCAGCGGCGGGCTCAGGGTGTCCGCGCTTTCCAGGTTATAATTCCACAGGTCCGCCGGCCAGGCGATGGTTACGTTGGCGCCCGTGTGCGAAATGCCAAGGGGCAGCGGTGCCGGCGCGGCAGACCAATTCAAGCGGAAGAATCGGTTCCCGGGGCCAATGGGAACAATGGCGGTGATGGTTGACCCCGCCAAGGATATGTGCGCATCGGTCACCGGCTCCCAGATGACCGGAGGCCGCAAATCGGCAGTGCTTTCCAGGCGATAGCCGGCATACGCGGGCCACGAAATCGCCAGCGCACCGGAACGAGGCGCAAAGGCCAGCGGCAGCGGCACCGCCTGGACGATGGTTTTGACCGCAGCCGCGTTGTTGGCCTTGAAGGGGTCAACGATCTCCGAGCGGCAGCCGGCGGTATCGGTAATCGTGCCCGCGGCTTCCGTTCGAACGGTAACGGAAAGATTGGTTCGCGCTCCGGGAGGCAGATTCCCCAGGTTGGTGAAGGTGACAACCAACCGGCCGGAGGCCGTGAGGGCGGTCGTGTATCTGGCTCCGCTCGGCGAGGCGGAAATGAAGGAAACGCCGGCGGGCAGGGTGTTGGATACGACCACGCCGGTAGCGGTTGCCGGCCCGGCGTTGGAGACAGACATCGTATAAGTCAAATAATTGGTAAGCCTTACCGGGCTGGGCGAATCGGCCAGCGAAAGAACCAGGTTGGCGGTCGGGGCCACCACCGCCACAATGGCCGAGGCGATGTCATCATCGGGATTCAAATCAGAGGTGCTGGTCGTCACCTTCGCGGTATTGGTAAACACGCCGGTATTGGTAGCCCGCACGGTAAGCACGCTGACGGCCCAGGTGTTGGTTTCCAGCCAGGGCACGGACCAGGCAACCAGCCCGGCATGGTTGGTGAGGCTGCCCGCTGATTGAGAACCGCTCACGAACTGGATCCCGGCAGGCAGGAGATTGGTGACCACAATGTTGGTGGCGCGCGCGGGGCCGTAATTGGTAAGCGCCAGGGTAAGGGTAAAGTTGTTGTTGACGATGTTGGTAAGCGGAGAAGCCGCCATGGCCAAGCCAACATCGGCGGCGGCCGGGACGACGCCCGCCGTAATCAAACTGAGAGACCAGCCGTTGGAAATGACGCCCTCCCCGCCGAGGCCGTCATCAATCACGTATAACGACCAGGTGCCATTGGGATCCTTGCCATTAAAGACCGACAGGTTGGTATGGTAAGGGGGAGGCGGCGTCAGGGCGGGCGGGAAAGGCGGTGTTGCCAACGCATAGGAGGTGGGGCGGTTGGTGCCTGAGATCATTGGCCCGGACTTGCCGTTGGTCAGGCTGTTGGCAGCGGCGTCATCGAAAGTCAGCGTGACATTGCTCACCGGATAACTGCCGCCGCACTTGGCCATAAGGAACGATTTTTGGCCGGTGGGAGACACGAGCAAGGCATCAATGTCACTGGGCCAAGAGTGGCTAAGGTTGGACAGGGTAACGGTGGCCCGGGTTAGCAAACCGGCCAGGCCACTGACGTTAATGGTTGAGGGATACGGCGTGGCACTGGAGTAATCGTTGATGACAATGGCGGCGGAGTTGCCAAAGCGGATCGGAGACTGGCCCAGGACAAAGTTGAACACGACCTGGCCCAAATCGGTGGTCCCGTCCTGGAGTTGGAAAGTCGCGCTGATGGGCTGGCCATTCGTGCCGGCGGCAGTGAACGAATAAGGCCTGAAGGTCGAGGGCCCGCGCGGCACCAGTACCCCGTAATTGTGAACCGCGGGAGAGTTGGAAAAGTTGGCTCGAGGATTGGAAACCCCGTTGGTAGCCAAAAGGGTGGCGACCAGGCTGGCGGTATTGGTGCCAAGCTGGTTTCGCAGGGCAAACAGCAGGGTCACCGTTTCTCCCGGGTCAATGACGCCGTTCGTAGGGCCGCTTTCCCGAATCAGGGATGCCCCGGCATTGACGATCAAGCTGCCGTCGGTTTCGAGAATGGTCAGGGTGGCCGCGTTGGGATTAATGAAGACCGCGTTGCCAACCGGGTTGCTCAACCCCAATTGGACGGTAGTATCGCCGTGCAGTATCCCGTCATTCATAACCGGCACACGGAAAGTTTTGACCGTTTCCCCGCGATTGAAGGTCAGCGTCCCGCTGACGTTGGTATAATTGACGTTAGGAATGGCGCTCAGCGGGGTGGTGGCGTAATCCACAGAAACAATGCTGTTCGTGTAATTACTGCGCAGAACGGTAATGGTGGCGGAGCCGCCGTTCTCGTTCACGCGATAGTCCGAGCTTGAAAAGCTGAGGGCGGCCAGGTCGTCGGTGATGGTGACCGTGGCGGCGGCGGGCGGAATCAACTGTGCCCCGGGGCTGGGATTGAACAGGTTAATGCTGAAAGTCCGGTCCCCTTCCGGTTGGCGGTGATTGAAAATCGGCACGGTAAACGATCGCGCCGAGACATTATTGCTAAAAGTCAACAACCCGCTGGTGGCGCCATAATCCACGCCGGCAATAGCCGTATCGTTGGCATTGGTGGCGGTGGCGTAGTTGACCGAAACGGTGCCGGTGTTCGCGTTGGAACGAACCACGGTGACCAGCAGGTTGCTGCCGCTCTTGAGCACACCATAGCTGGCGGTAGTCACAGTAGAAAAATCAGCGTTGGTGACAACCAGCCGGTTGGTAGTGCCGAAAGTAAACCCGGTATCCACATCGAGGACGTTGACCACGGTCGAACTGTAGTTGAAAAGCTGGGCCGGAGCCGACGGATCTCGGAGGTTCACCATGAACTGCAGGTCGCCCGTGACCCTGGGATCACGCAAGATTCGCACGGCAAGGGACTTGGCGGTCTCGCCGGGATTGAAGGTGAGCGTGCCGTTGCTGACCCCCACATAATTCGTGCCCGCCAAAGCGGTCAGGTTGGTCGTGGCATAATGAACGGTGGTTGTCAGGTTGGTGCCGTTTTGCCGCAAGACCGACAGTGACACCGTGCCGGCGGTTTCCGAAACGGCGTGAATCGGTGCTCCGAAGCTGATTCCTACATCATCATCCACAATTGTCACCGGCACCGTCGTGGGCCCGGATAAAACCGCCCCGCCTGTGGCATTGGTAAGCACGACGAAAAACGTCTGATTTAACTCCACGCTGGCATTGTTAATGATCGGCACGGCAATGGTTTTGCGGGTTTCGCCATCGGCAAAGACCAGCGCGCTGTTCGTCGCCACATATTTTACCCCGGCCAGCGCGGTTCCGTCGCGGGTGTAGTAATCAACAGTCACCGACCCGGCGGAACCGCCAGTGCGAAGAACGTCAAGGTAGGCAAAGGCGTCTCCTTCGCCAGCCCCATAGCTGGCCGAACTAAACGCGAGGGTCCCCGGGGAGGTGCTGGTTTCCAGGATAGTCAGCGTAGCAGCAGACGGGGTGGACAGCAGGGTATTGGTTGGACTGGTCAGCACCATTGTCACCGTCTGGTTGCTCAAAACCTGCGTATCGTTAATGATGGGAATGAAGACATTTTGAACCTGCTGGCCGGGAGCGAAAACGACATTGGTCGCCACCGGAAGGTATCGGCCATAAGGCTGCGCGGTGCCATCCATCGTGGTCATGAAATCCACCTGCGCGGCGCCCACGGCACTGCCGAAGCGCTCGATGGTTATCGTCGCCCGGCCTTCCTGGACATTCTTGGCCACGGTGTAGGAAGGAGATGAGAAGCGCACGGCATTATCCACGTTGCTGACCCAAAGGGTGGCAATGGGCTGGTTGCCAAGCCCGGCAAGGCCCAGCGGGTCTATGCTGGTCAACTGCAAGCTCACGGCCAAGTCAGGCGTGACCTGGAAATCCCGCAGGATGGGGACAAGGAAGGTCGCGAAGGTTTCTCCGGGAGGGAACGTGTTTGTAAACAAGCCGCTTTTATAATTAATATCGTTTACCGCTCCGTTGGGCGGAGGACCGTCGGTCGCCGCCACCGTAACATAAACATTGGTCCCGTTAATCGGCGCGCTGGTGCCGCCGCGCCGCCGCACGGTGATGGTGGCGTTCGGAGCGGTCTCATCAACGCCGTAGATTGCGGAGGTAAACTCAAAGGTGCCCGAACCGCTGATGGAGCGCCCATAGATGCGCGCCAGGCAAGCTGCGCTCGCGTTGTCGTAGGTGGTAAAGCCGCCTCCCAGGACAATTGCATCATCGGGCTGAACGGCAATCGCAGCGACAAAATTGTTGCATCCGGCGCCAAAGTTGATGGTGGGATCCACGGAGCCATCCGAGTTGAGGCGCGTGACCCGGGAACGAGCAACATCGCCGCAGCGGGTAAAGGCGCCACCGAGCAGAATACGGTTATCAGGTTGGAGGGCAATGGCATAAACCGCGTCATTTGCTCCAGCTCCGGTATTAAAACTGACGTCGAGCGAACCGTCGGAATTAAGCCGGGCAATACGATTTTGCGGAGCGTCCTCGACGCTGGTGAAGAGACCGCCAACCAGGATGCGCCCATCGCGCTGAACTGCCAGCGCGCGAACGGAACTGTTGGCGCCAATGCCAGAATTGCTAAAGCTGGCATCCAGCGAACCATCGGGATTGAGCCGGGCAATATGGTTGCGCGGCTCGCCGTTAACCGAGCGGAAATCCCCGCCAATGATTATTTTGCGATCAGGCTGAACGGCGATGGCCCAAACCGGCCCGTCCAAACCGCCGGCGCCCGCCGCCACCTTGAAAGCCAGATCTACCGACCCGTTGTCATTGAACTGCGCCAGGTAGCGCCGGGGCGCGCCATTCGCCAGCGTAAAATTGCCGCCCACCAGTATCTTGCGTTCCGAGCGACTGTCATCAGTAAACGTCTCGGCGATGGCATAAGCACTGTCGTTGAGGGCGGAGCCTGGATCGAACTGCCAATCGAGCGTGCCATCCAGATTCAGGCGCGCAAAGCGGCTGCGGTTGATGCCATCGTAGCTGAGGAAATCTCCCCCGATCAGCATGCGTCCATCCGTCTGAAGCGCCAGGGCGCGGACTGTGTTATCGGCGCCGCCCGGCTTGGAAGCGAAAGTAAAATCGAGCGTGCCATCGGCGTTGAGGCGGGCAACGCGGTGGCGCGTGATATAATTTGCCAGCGTGAAGCTGCCGGCCGCAACGATGGCACCGTTAGGCTGCAAAGCCACGGCATGAACGGCCCCATTGAAGAGCGGGTGAAAATTGGGATCCATCCCGCCGGGCGGCAGATTGAACGTCTCATCATCAATGAGAGAGAGCGAGGCGGTTGCGGGAGAACTCAGGATTCCCGGCGGCACTGGATTGGTCAACTGCAGCAAAACAGCGCGATCCGGGGCATCGACAATGGCGTTATCAAGCAGTTGAACCGTAAACACCTTGCTGAGTTCTCCCGGGCCAAAGGCAAGCGTCCCGTTGGTCGGGAGGAAATCTATGCCCGGGGTAGCATTGATGCCAGTCGAGGCGTTAAACGTGGCAATAACAGTACCAACGCTGCCCCCCTGGCGCACGACGGGAATAATGGCGAAGCCCCCGTTCTCGTTCTGGGAGTAATGTGGGCTGCTAAAAGATAGCGATCCAAGGCTGTCCACATTCAGAATGGATAAAACGGCATTGCTGACCGGGCCCAAAGCGGTGTAATTGGTCATGCCATTCAAAACTGGCGTGGAGAGCGTGAGCCCCACGGTGAGGTTCGAGGTAATTTGGTTGTCGTGCAGCACCGGGACCGTAAATGACTTGGGGGCACTGTCGCCGTTGGCCCAGGTCAAAAGCACGTTGGTTACCGGCAAATAATTAACATTGGGCACGGCGGGGGTATTGGTGGCACTAGCCAGGGTGTTAGTGGTGGAGCAAAGCACCGTCATGGTTCCCTGGCTGCCGCCGGTGCGGGTCACCGTAATAACGGCGTTACCCGCCGTTTCGTTCGTCATAAAGGCAACCGAGCTGAAGTTCAGACGGCCTTGTGGAAAATCGCCGTCAATAATGGTCAGCCAGGCATTGGTAATGCCGCCCAAAGCTGTGCCGCTGGCGGGGTTTTGAGCTGCGATATTGGTAATTACGAGTAGCAAGGCCAAATCCGGATTGATCTGCCCATCCTGCCTGATATTCACATCAAAGGTCCGGCTGGTAATGCCCGGATAGAAGGTCAGGGTGCCATTCGTGGCATAGTAATTGCCGTTGGGAGTTGGGCTATTGGTGCTGGCGCGGGCAAAGCCAACGCCCGGGGGCGGGGAGCCAACAAGGTTTTGCGTCAAGTACTTCAAAGTCACCGTGCCGCCGGTGCCATTAGTCCGAACAACCAAAATGGAGACTCGCCCGGCAGTTTCACTCACCGTGTAGTTGGTGGTGATAAAAGAAAAGGTGCCGGGCGGATTTTCGTTATCGAGCAGCAGGGAAGTCGTGCTGGGCTGCGGCCCCAGCGCAGTAGCCAATGGCATATTGGCGCCTCCCAGGAAAAACGTGTCGAGCTGCCAGGGAATCGTCAGGTTAAGACCAAAGGTGCGGTTGCCGTCTTTGATCGCGTTATCATGAATGTCCACCCGGGCATTGTTAAAGGGACCCGGCTGCTGGATTTCCGGCAGGACCGAGCGCGGGTCGGGGTAATTGCGCCACCAAATGCCATCGCTCAACATTCGGGTATCCGGGCCCCCGGGCGGCCCCCAGGTCGAGCCGTAAACCGAAAGGCCATAGGATAACGGGTTGTATGTGTAGTCTTTGCCATAGACCGCAGCCCCGGCTCCAACCGGGAATGGATCGGGCGAAAACCGGGTCCCAACGCTGCCCAAGGTGCCATTCGTACGCGTGAGGGTAACCCACAGAAAGCTGCCATTCTCATTGACTGAATATGTCGGGTGAGTCAGGGTCAGGTTGCCCGGCCCGACCGTTTCCCCGCCCACCAGCAAGGCCAAATTCTCGCGAGTATCATACGATCGGCGGTTAGTGCCTCCCCCGCCAACCCGGTTGAAGCTGCCCGCAATAAGAACATCCTGCCGGGCAATGCCATAAACCTCCACGTCTTCCAGGCCAAGGGCATACACGAAGCTACGCGGATAACGGTCTGGATTAAACCAGGGGCCCGTTAAACCCGCGAACTGGTTATAAGCCGTATCCAGAAAACTGGTGTCCACGGTGCCATCAGGGAAAAGCCGGACCAGCCCAACCCGGCGCGTTTGGTTGAAAGTGGTAAACATGCCCCCGGCGTATATCGCGGAGTTGGTCGGCGAGACCAAAATAGAATAAACAACATCATTGGCGCCAGCACCGGGATTAAAAGCCGGATCCAGTTGCCCATCCGGCAACAGTCGCGTCAGGCCATGATGGGAGGCCGTATGGAACTGTGTAAAAGCTCCGCCTACAAGGATGTTGCCATCATTCTGGACCCATAACGTATAAACCGTATCGTTGGCACCAAGGCCGGGGTCAAAATCAGCATCCACCGAGCCGTCGGCATTAAGCCGGGCAATCCCGGGGCGCAAAAGACCGCCCACCAGGTTAAAATCACCGCCAATAATCACCTTTCCATCGGTTAGCGGCGCAACGGCCCACACGGTGCCATTGATCCCAAGGCTGGACGTATCAAAAGCAAGGTCAAGGTTTCCCGAGGAATCAAGACGAGCCACCCGCGAACTCGGGTAGTTATTGAAGCTGTTAAACTCACCCCCAATGATCACGCTATCATTGGTGCTGATCGCCAACGACCAAACGGTGCCATCGGCACCCGCCCCGGGATTGAAAGTCGTATCTACGGCGCCAGACGGCGTCAGGCGCGCCACATGGTAGCGATTGAAGCCATTGACCGCGAGAAAATCTCCCCCTATGAGAATGTAGCCATCGGGCTGCAATGCCAGGGTCGTGACCAGGCCATCCGCGCCGTTGCCCGGATCAAAGGTCCGATCCAGCGTGCCGTTGGGGTTGACGCGCGCAATTCGGTTGCGGAGGAACGCGTTATAAGTCGTAAAAGCCCCGCCGATCAGGATGCGCTGATCGGGCTGAACCGCCATGGCAAAAATGGCGGCATCAGTGCCCGGAACCGGGTTATTGGGAGGTTCTGTGTGCGCGTTGAAACCGGCCTCCAAAGCGCCGGCGGGTTGATCATGGTAGTCAAAAAGAATCGTAACGGTACACTTGTTGATTTCGCCCATGCGGCAATTCTGGGCGTCGATATTCGTAAGTTCGATTAGGAAGTCCTCATTAAACTCGACCAGGCTATCGTCATTGATGGGGATCAAGATTTCCTTGGGAAGGAAATCATAGCTGCCCCAGGAAACTGTGCCTGAACTGGGCGGGCCAAAATCGGCAGGCCCAACTCCTGGAGCGGGGGTGCTGGGCGGATCGGGCGTGGCATAATCGGACTCGGGCGACAAGTCAAACAGGTTGTTGCGAAGATCGCCCAGGCTGTACGCGCTATTGATGCCCCACTTAATGCTGCATGTTGTATTAGGATCGGCCGTCCCGGAGCGCGTAAGCCAGACATGCACATACCCATCGCCGTCCCCCGCATATTCAGTCGTCACCTGGCGCCGCACTTCGAAGTTGATGATGTTATTCGTAAACGCTTCCACATCCGGCCCGGGATCGCCCGCGCCGCGGGGGATATTGACGTCGAGCATGCGGCCGACGCTGGTATCCTGACCGGTAAGAATTGCCGGGGGGGCTAGAATATTTGTGTTTTCGAGATCATGAAACCGCACGGAAACGATCTGCACGTTAAAGTGATAATTAGGGTTAAAGGGCGCCGATACCGGAGCTTCGGGGTCTTCGGGATCGCCGGGATCGCCAGCGAATTCAGCATCTATAATCGGCACCCGGAACGTTCGCAAGGTTTCATAATCATCGAAGATCAAGGTCTGCTGCCCCGGAATATAGTCCACTCCTTCGGTGGCCGGCATATTCTGTCCTGTATAGTTTGTGGTGACGACATCCACCAATACCCGCCCCGAGCAGCCAAAAGTGCGGCCGACCGCGAACTGAATGCCGCCCTCGGTTTTGCCGGCTTCAACCTGCGGTTTGGTAAAGTAGAAAAGCCCGCCAAAATCATACCCCCAGGTTAGCTGAATCTCGCCGCCTCCACCATTGCTATCCACGACTACATAATACGCAGTGCCCAGCTTCGCCGGGAAACGAACGGCACTGGGACCGGCTTCTGCGTAGGGGCCATTGGGCCCCCGCAAGGGACGTTCAAATGGATCCTGCCGGAGATCGAAGTCATCGCTGGCAGCAACAGGAAACAGCGAGCTGTTAACTGCTATGTTCGTATTGGGCGGAATGCTATACACCGCCAACCGCGTATCAATGGCACTGCCAAAGGTATGAATCGTCAGGGTGCCATCTTGAATCGGAATAAGCTTGTACCAAACTGAATTGGCGGCGGCGGCACCGGCATGCTCAGGTTCATCCGTTTCAGCCGTGGCCTCTTCCGTGTTGCCACTTACCGTCCCCCAGATTCCCGAAATGACGGTGGCATTGGCAAAGTCATCGTTTTCGGGTGCATCACCAAAGACTGATGAGGCCAAACCAAGCCCGGTCAGCAACCCGAGCAGCCCCCTGGCAAGCCGGTTGAACACTGCGGCATTCATTCGTAATCTTCGCATAACATTTCGTTGCGTTTGGGCGCGCAAAAACTCATTCCTGCGCTCCCATAAATCCCGGTCCTAACTTGATCCGACGGCACCCGCAACCTCTGCGCCGGTTACGGCATCGCGGCGTCCACGCGCACACGATAGAACCGGCTGCTGTTGAGGGCCGACGGTTGGACGATTTGCTGGCGCCCGCCGGCGGAACCGAGCACAAAATTGGTCAAGAGCTGCCACTGGGCAGTCTGGAGCGTCGGCTTGTAGAATACCCAATTGGTCGAATATGGAATACTGTTCCAGGAGAGCACCACCGCCGGCTGGGGCAAATACGCCCGCGCGGCAGTCAGCCCCACCTGGGACGGCACAAATACCGGCGTGGGATCCTGGCAGTTAAGAATGCCATCGCCATCGGAATCCAGGTTGCAGCTTTGAACCAGGGCCTGGTTCAGCCGGTTGGTCGTGCCATCGGGATAAACCACGTTGGTGGAGCTGTAGGTGCCCGCATAAGAAGGAACCCAGTTCAAACCGCCGCCATTCTTGCCGTTCAGTTTCTCGGCCCAGGAAACGCCATTGATAATCAGTTGGGCGTAATAAATCTTCATGCCCGGCTGGAACAGGAGATTTGCCACGTTGCCGCTGCCGTCCAGTTTAGTCATGTGATTCCGGAGTTCAAGACAATCCACATAAAGCGCATTGGATCCCGTAACGGGCGTGAACTCGAACCGGGTGGTGTTGGTGAGGCCATCAAGGATCAGCCGCCCGAGCGCGCCATTATTGGAAAATCCCGCCGCCACCGGCCCGCGGTCCAATCCTGCCCAGGAGTTGGGAACCTTGGCCCCGGGAAGCCCGGTATTGGTAACGGTGGTGGCCAGGAGACCGCCCCGGGCGGGACGGGTAAGCAGGTTGATCCCGTAACCCACATTCCAAATGTTCGGATGAGTGACGGAATCCGCCCCGTCCGCCAAACTGCCGTCATCCAGGCTATTCGTGACGGAAAGTGTGAGGGTATTCCCGGCTTGCAACACATGGTTGCTCACCAACAGGCTGTCGGCATCAATGCGAATGGCGCCCGCCGCACCTGCCGCCAGGAACGCGCCATTGGTGAGCACCGCAGTCCGTGCCTGCCGCAACTGAAGGGTGCCGCCGGTGGCCAGGAAAGTGCCACTATTCAAGAAATTAGTGGCAAAGATGAAACTGCCAAAATTGGTAACGCCGCCGGTGTTGACAAAAACGGCGTATGGGTTGGTGGAACTGTCCGGTCCGATGTAGGGAGAGCTTTGTGACCCGCCAAACACGATGAGGTTTTGCGCCCGGATGCCGCCATGATTGGTGAGATATTGCAACCGCGGTGTCGCCGACGGCCACAGCACCGCCGGATTAAGATAGTTCAGGATGCCGGCCGGAGCGGGGGCACCGGGCGCGTTGGTCGCCAGAGTCAGCCGCCGCGTGTTAAGCAACAGATTAGAGGTGACGTTAAAGACATCGCTAATAACGATGCGGTCATCGCGCGTCGCGGCATTGGTGGCGCTCAGGCTAAGGGTTTGCACCAGCAGCGGCGAAGAAGGTTCGAGTTGGGTGTCCACGAAGAGCACGTGGTACCGATTGGTGATGTTATTTATAATGTTGGTCCAGCGCGCGCTAAACAGGTCGCAGATGCCAATCGGGCGGGGCAGGTAGGGCGCCAGCACGTTGGTGATGTTCAGGAAGCCGTTGGTACTGCGCAGATAAAGATCGGCATGAGGGGCCGTAATCTCCGCGCCGGCACTGCCTCCGAAGTGGTTGGTGGCTTTCAGCAGCAGATAGTTGACGCTGCTGATGTGGGCGTTGGTGAGGACAAGGTATTTGTCGGCCGTCAACTCGATGCGCCCGGGCAGGTTGGTGACGTTCTGGCCGGCCACCTCGCCCATAATAGTCGAGGCCGGCTGGAAAATGGCCTGATAAGCGGTCCATTCGTTAGTCACGGTACGCTGGGGAGTGAGGAACGTGCCGGGCGGGATCACTGTGGAAACCGCCGGAACGCCCAACGAAAGTTGGCTGCCCTGGTAGAAGTGGTAGTTCTCGGGGATGTAGGTGGGACGGTTGTAGCCGATGCCGGCATAGCCGTTCAAGAGAAGCTGGAAGTTGGTATAGGACAGGAAAGTATCCTGGAGGTAAAGATAGTTGGTGGTAACGCCCACGAAGTTAGTAGAAATCCAGGACCACTCGATAATATCGGGGCCGAGTTGATAGGGATCGCCGCCGAACGCGGGGAAATAGACGTTGGCGGTTATGGCGGGATTCGTATTGCTGAGAAATACGGCGCGGACGGTGCGATTGGAGCCGGATTGATCAACAACGTCCAGGAGGTAAGGATTAAAAGTGCCGCCCCCCAACTGCTGTTCGATGACCGCGTAATTGCGATTGGTGATGATGTGATATTGGGTGCGCGGCGGGACTGTTTCGTACAAAGAAACGGGGTCAATGCCATTGGGATAATATAACGGCCGCTGAGTAACCGGGTCGCCTTTCCCCCAATAACCGTCAAAAAATCCGCCCTGGTAGAAAATGCCGCCGCCGAGGCCAGTAAAGCCACCGCTTTCCATTATCAAATTCCCGTAACTGAGGTCAATCCGATCGCCCTTGAGGGTGAGCAGGCTGTTGAAACCCATGTTGATCGTGCCCGAACTGACAATGTTGGTGGCATTAACCTTGCATTTAACCCCCTCCCCCGATCCCAGCAGGTTAAAGAGAAAACCTCCGATACTGAAAATATTGGAGGTGCCCAGGGTGCCGCAGTCAATGGTTCCGTAGTTGTAAAGACTGGCAGCCCGCTGCCCGGAGCCGGATAGGGGAAAAGTTTCGATATTGAACCCGGTATTGCAGCTCATGTGAGCGCCGAAATCGTTGATGAAGTTGACGGTTTCCGACCACCCACGATACGGCGGCGCCGTGACCGGCAGCGCCCCCATGTTGAAATTGGTGAAGTTGATCCGGAACTCGGCATGGTTGATGAAGGTGGACGCAACAATGTTCGGCGGAATTTCCGGAGGACACTGGACGACGGCCCAATTCTCGTAGGTCTGGCTCCAGGCCGCCGACGTCAGCGCCAATGCCACCAGACCCAAAATTGACTTCTGCTTCATAAAGAATCGCTCCGACAGGGCGCCCCGGCCGATCCCGTGGTCATGGAGACGCTGCCACATTGATAACATAACTCTGTTGAACGGTGCGGCCTGCGGCGTCCCTGGCCACAACGATAAAATTAAAGAACCCCATCTGCCCGGGTGTACCGGAAATGTGCCCGCCCGACGAAAGCGTCAATCCTGGCGGCAGAGCGGGTGAACCCGCTGCCAGCGACCAAGTAATGGGAGTTTGCCAGTTGGGCGTGGCCGCGCTGGTGTATAACTGGGCGCTGTACGCGCTACCCGTGACGGCATCCGGCAGATACGGCGGGGAAACCTGGACCAGCACCTGGTTTTCGAGGCTGGCCAGGCTGGTGCCGCTGGGATAGATGATCGGCGCATTAGTGCTCGCGTCAAAAGAAGCCCAGGTGAAATTAAGCAGCGCCCCAAACTCATCCACGAAAAGCGGATAGGTGCCATTAAGGTAAATTGGCCCGACCTTGTTAAACTGGAAAGAAACCGGCCCGCGAATAACCCCCGGCCCCGCCAAGCCCGGCTGCGCACCCGTGAGGTCAAAGCTGGGAGTGGAGCGCGTCACCGTCGGAATGGATGGCATGCTCCCGGCCAGATCCGCAGCGGTGAATAATATGTCGGGCGCGGTGACCACGCGCCGGACCTGTTGGGGAATGAGAATGGTTCGGTTGGTGCCGCCGACCAATTCATTGGTCACGAGGGTTAAAGTGTAATTATTGGTGATGGGACTGTAGAACTGCCCGATTAAAGAATCATAATCCCGCCGGATAAAGGTCACCTTCTCGATTCCCTGCCGAAGCCCGATGCTGTTGGACAAACACACCACCGGATTGATTTGGAAGACGTCGTGGATGAAGCGCTCAATGACCACCTGGTTGAAAGTGTTGGTATTGCCAGCGGGCGTATTGGTGTCGCCCGTGGGCGTGTTGGTGGCCGACAGCAGCGCATTGGTGTAGTAATTGGTCAGCGTGGCCTGCCATTGGGCAATGGAAACGCCGCACATATTGGTCGGCAAAATAAAGTATTGCCCCGACACTATATTGGTAGGGAAGACAACGCGGTGAGTATTGGTCACCAAAGGACTGCCCGCGGGGCTCCAGGGAGCATTCGTGATGGCGGTGGTTTCAATCGCCAGCCAAACCGTATTGGTATGGTCGGCGATTTCGGGCAACGGGACGACGGTCCAGGTGTTGTTAATCTTTTTCACCGTCGCCAAGTTGTTAAAAGTATGATGATACCAGGTCTGGACGGTGAGCGTACGATTGGTCGCAAACTCCAGATGCTGCGGAGTACCGACTGGATCGAACGGGTAGTTGGTAAAGTACGCGGTAATATTGGTCACATATACATTGGTGAAGATCGGAATCGAGGAAGCAATGCTCAGGCCGGGGAAAAGCGCCTGCAATGTGGCCGCGTCGTTGGTTATCGCCTGGGAAGCCAGGAACGTGAGGTTCGACATGAACAACAGGTTCGTCAGGCTGGTATCCACCACGTAAGTGACGGCGTTGGTTCCGCTTCCTTCGAGATTGATGTTATTGGTGCGGTAGAGATGGCGCAGCCCGCCCATGTCATCCCGGGTCAGCCCGGTATGAAACCAGCCATAAAAGGTCTCGTCGGGCAACGTAAGTTTGGGCGTCGCCAGCGCGCTGTACCTGGCCGAAGCGTCGGCATGTGGATCCACCAAAAACTCGACGGCGTCACCGAAATCATACGGGGTGCAGATTTGCTGGATACCGTAGGTAAACAAGGTGCCGTTGACATAGCGCGTCGGTTCCCCCGTCACCGGATCGAAATTGCGCTGCACCACAGCGAAATCAAACTGAGGGCAGGCCAGCGAGGGCGGCAGAACCCGGGCGCGAATACACCATGTCCAGCGCTCCGGATCAATCAACCCCAACCGCTCGATGAGCAACTCCATGATCGTGGACTTCAAATCGTAAAGGTGCAGGGCTGCGGCCGTGTAATTGATGCGGCTGGCTTCGAGCGGAAACTGGTTGAGGTCCGCATCGGAAGCATTGGGCAGGTTGTTGAAAACCGCCACCGCGGCATCCACCGCCGCCACCCCTTCCGCGCCGAAATAGTCGAGGAAGCTCTGGTCACAGGCATAATATAACACCTTGTTGTTCCAGCGGAATTCCTCCCCCCAGTTCTGCGGATGCCAGGCAAAGTCATTGCCATGGATCACCCAACCGCTGCTTGGGTAGGTTATGTAATGGAACTTCTGATACCCCATTGTGATGTCCTGCCACGATTCGCCCGGCCCCAGCATCGAGAAGGCAGCCGCCGACGGCGCGACGAGCGCCAGGCCCAGCCCGAACATCCAGCCCGCCCACTGTCTTATATTAAAAAAACGCGACATATCAGAAGCTCCATTAGCGCACGCGCAACACCCGGTAGTAACCAGCCGCCGAGCCGCCAACATACATGGAATCCGTCGTGCCCGGGGCGAAGCGGACGCCCCCGAGGTTGGCCCACTGCTTGAGATTGGACGATGCCTGCACCTGATAGATCAAGCCCGGCTGGGTGTTCCAGTCCAGGAACGGTCCCTGCGGCGTGGGGTGGAGCTTGACGCGCAGGACGCTGGCCGCATTGATGGGAGAAGTGCCGGCCAGAAACTCCTCAAGGTTGGAAGCGCCATCCCCGTCGGTATCGGCATTCGGCGGATACAGCAAAAGCCAGCTATAAAGGTCGGAGCCAAAATAATAAACCATCCACTCATACGGAATGCCGCCCCAGGTGAGCGTGCCGTAAGTAGTGTTGGTCGTCGCACCGGAAATGGGCGAGGCGCGGCCGTCGGTCAGGATATAAGCCAGGCGGAAGGAATGGGTGGAATTGGGCGCCAGGCCGGTCATGGTCCACCAGGCGTTGGTAACCACCGCCGTCGGCGTCGCCGCCCCGTCGGCATAGACCTCGTAAGCGGCCACTGTGAGCCCCGCCAGGGGCGGCCAAGTCACGCTCAGGGCATTCGAGCTCAAAACGGTCACAAACGGCGGGTCCGGCGCCGCCAGCGACTGAACCTGGCGGGCATAGCGTTGGGCGTAAAGGTCGAAGCCCGAGGCCAGGCCAGTGAAACTGCCCCAAACCACGAGAAACCGGTCGGCCCCGTCAGCCGCCGCCACCGGATGCACCTGCGAGCCGACCGTCGTGGTGTTGACGAGAAATTCATCGCCGGACAGCGTTAAATCGCTGCGCAGGAACCGGCCGACCACGCCCGCGCCCGAGCCATCCTGGCCCAGGCTGGTCCAAACCGCCAGCATTTCGGTGCCGTTCAGCGTCAGCGTCGGCGCATACTGATCCCCAAGGCGTTGCTGGTTCAGGCGAACCGCCGCCCCGGCAGCAGACCCGGTGTGCTGGAAAGCGCGGGCATAAACATCCCAGCTGTTGGTCCAAAGGCTGGCCAGGTCTTTCTCGGACCAGGCAACAATAAACCCGCCATTGGGCGCGGCCACGACATGGGGATTGGCGCAGACATTGGTGGAGGAATTGATGGCCAACTCCGCGCTGGCGGGCGAACCGTTCGCATTGAAAATCCGGGCGTAAAGGTCCACGCTGTTCTCGAAGCGCTGCTGCTCGGACACCCAGGCCACGACAAACCGGCCATCGCTCAACGCGGCCACGGACGGCGTGCGCTGGTTATAGCTGGTGAACTGGTTGACCAGCCATTCGCCGCCCACTTTTTGGCCGCTCGGCGTAAGCACCTGCGCATAAACATCCTGCAGGCTGTTGGCGCTAAACTGATTATAGCTGCCCCAGGCAATCACCACGTTGCCATTGGCCAGCGGCGCCATGGCCGGCGCGATTTGGAAGTTGTTCGTAAACGTATTGACCAACACATCGCTGTGGGGCGTCACCCACGTGCCGCCGGACGACAGGAACCGGGCGTAGATATTCTGGGAACCGCGCCGCCCGCCCTGCCAGGCAAACGCCACCCCGCCGCCGCTCAACCGGCAAACCTGGGGAAATTCCTGATCGCCCGCGCTCAACGCATTGACGCGGAAAGGGGAATAGGTCCCGGACAGGCTGCTGTTGAGTTGCAACGCGCTGATCCCCAGGCCGTCGCCGTCCGTGAGGTTGTCCTCCCAAACGAGGTAGCCGCCGGTGCTTCTAAGGCTCAGGCCGGGATGAACCTGGTCGCCGGTTAAAGCCCCGGCGATGGCGTACTCCACCCCGTTGGTCTGGAAGAGGTTGGTCTGGCCCACCACCGCCACGGGCGCGGCAAAGACCAGGAGCGCGCCCGCGACCAGCGACCGGGCAAACAGTGGCAAAGACATACGTTCAAGCATTACAATGACCTCGGGTTTGACGCTCACAGCCGCAGCGGATTAAACAGGCCGGCAGGTCACGGGGGTCAGTTCCTTTCCGCTCCCGCCACCACGGGCGGCTGCGCCGGAAAGCCCGTCTGCGCAAACGGCATTTCTTCGTCCGTATGCAGCCGGTTGCCGGCCGGGTCAATCAGCGTCGGCGTCACAAAGATCAGCAGGTTCTTCTTCCCGGAAGTCTTGGACTCGCTGCGGAAGAGCCGGCCCACCAGCGGCAGATCGCCCAGCACCGGCACCTGGTCCTTGATCGTCGTCACCGTCTCGGAAAGCAGCCCGCCCAGGACCACCGTCTGGCCATCCCACACGTTGACCGTGGAAACCACCTGCCGCACCGTGAAATGCGGCAGCACAGTGGGAACCATGATCAAGCCGCCCGCCAGCGACTGGTTGATCGCCGTGGAAGCGCCCACTTCATTGGGATTGTCGTAGCCCACAAACTCCGTCAGCGTGGGAATCAAAGTCAGGTTAATGGTGTAGCCATCCGACAGCACGCACGGGATTACGTCCAGCACCGGCCCCAGTTCCATCTGCTCGGGAATCGGATAGACCACCGTGGGCTGGGCCTGGTTGACCGTGGTCCCCGTGCCCGTGGACACCCCGGTGGACTGCGCCTGGCTGAAGCTATAGCTGGTAATAATACTCTTCACGTCCGCCGCCTTCATTTGCGCCTGCCGTCCGCTGGTGGTGGTGACCTCGGGCTGCGCCAGCAGCTCGGCTCCCTGCCGCTGCTGCAGCGCCTTGATGACCAGCCGGAATTGCGGGTCGGTCAGGATGCCGGTAAGCGTAAAAAGCGTCGTGGAGGGATTGCGCAAGCCGGAGGTCAGAAGACCATCCGTGGCCGTGGGCGCAATGGTGGTCGGCGGCGAAGCATACGGATTGCCGGGGAACACTCCCAGGGGATTGGCGGGAGTCGGTTGGCCGGTAAAGGACGGGGCGGTGCCGGCTTGCCCGCCGAGCTGGCCGCCATTCATCAGCACGTTCCCCAAAAACCAATCAAAACCCAGGGCCTTGGTGTCACTCTGCGAGATTTCGATAATCTTCGACTTGATATTGATCTGGGGCGGCACGGTATTCAGCACCTGGATGGCCGCTTCGATCATATCCAAATCCTGCAGCGTGGCCCGCGCAATGAGCACCCCCTGCCGATCGTTAAAGAACAGAGCCTTGCCAGGGTTCCGTGAAGGATCCAAGTCCACCCCCAGGCTGGAAAAGAAGTTAATGACCGCGCGCGACACCTCCGACATGTCGTTGGTCCGCGTCAGATAGTTCAAGCCCCCGGCCGTCTCGCCTCCGCCCATCCCGCCGCCGCCCTGCCGTCCTCCCATAACCGTGCCGCCGGCGATGCGCACCCGGGCCATAATCGCGCCCGAGATCTGGTTCTGGTTCTGCCCGCCGGTCATGCCGCCGGTCGCGCCGCCAAAGCCGCCGCCGCCGGTGTTCTGACCCACGTTCATGGACTCGCCAAAGACATAGGACCCCACCCCTTGCAAGCCCTGGTAGAACGTATTCGGGTCCACTTTGAACGTGCGGATATACAAAGGCTCGGGAGTCGCCTCGCGCGGCTTCAACGAGAACACCACGGCGTAGTCCTCGATGGAGTATTTTATCGGCTGATCGGCCACCCGCACGATGGCATCCAGCGCATCCGCCAGCCGGACATCCGTCAGGGCCGGGTTAATCTTAATCGCAATCGAGCTCATATCCACCTGCTCCGGCATGGGCGCCGGAAGAGGATTGCCGTCCGGCCCCAGAACCATCGGCTGGGGGCCGGCGCTGGCATTTTCCCCGGCCTGGTGAATGAGGAAATTGATGCCGCGCTTCTCCGGATCGCGCTTCTTGCACTCGTCGTTCAGGTTGATGATCACCTCTCCCAGCGGCAGGTTGTCATATTTCACGCTGTCGAGCCGGATGCGGTCGAGTTTAATCATGATGGCCTGCCGCCCCTGGCCGGTATGGATCAGGTTGGTCTGGGCGTAAGGATTGGGCACCAGCAGCTTTTCCCGGCTGACCGGGTTGGCCCAGGCCTGTTCCACGGCGCGGATGTCCTCCCGCATCGTCACCTCATGCCGCTTGGCGGAGCGGATATACTTGGCTTCCGATACGAGGTTCAGGTAGTAGAGCGCGGCTTCACTATGCGGGTCTATCCGCAGCGCCTGCTTGAGCTTGGCCTCGGATTCATCCAGCTTGCCCATTTCATACAGCAGCTTCCCGTCATGCACCAGCGTGCTGGCGGTGATCTTTTCCTCGGCCACGGCCGGGACCTGGCTGCGCACTTCCTCACTGGGGATCGTGCCGCGCTGGCCGGCGAGCAGTTTCTCGTTGCCGCGCTTGAATTCCACCGCCGCCGCATGCGTGGGGTCCACCCGCAGCACATCATCCACCTGCGTCCGCGCCTCCCGATAATCGCCGCGCCGCTGGGCCGCCCGCGCCAGTTCCAGCCGCACCGCGGCCAGGCCGGCGACGGTCTGCTCCCGCTCCGCCTCCACCCCGGTGCCAATCTTCTGCACCAGCTCCCAGGAATCATCATACAGCTTGGCGGCGGAAGCCAGCGCCCGGCGCTCCTGCGCCGCCTGCGCCTCCGCCAGCTTCTGGCGCAGCGTAATGCGGTGGGCCTGGCGATAGACCGCTTCGTTAACCGCGGCGTCCTGCGGCGCGAGCTGCGCGAAAGCCCCCGGCGCGGCGGCGGCTAGTAAAATCAATGCGAGCGGCAAAGAGGCTGCTTTAATCATATAATCTCAGTTGCGTTTGGCTAAGGACAAACGGGTTTCAAGGTGCGGCAACGGCACTGTGTTTGATGGTCCATTTCTTCAAATTCGACTTGGCTAACAATACTATTTCGTCCTCCGTGATATCAACGATATTGTATTCCTCGCCGCCGAAAGTCAGCAGCGCGCCCACCCGGCGCGCATTCCAAACCTTGTTCTCCGGGCCGTATTTCAAATCCACCACGTACCCCTCGACGCGCTGAAACGGGTGGTCTTTGCTGATTTCCACGCGCTGGCCGCCGTCGTTTAATTCGAGCGCCACCGTCGCGTTGGCCGGGTTGTTCGGCAGCGGGCGCACCTCGCGCACGGCAAACACCTCGTTCTTGTCGCCCTGCCGGCAATACCGCTGCTTCTTGCGATCCCGCGGGTTGAGCGCCGCTTCATTCTCGATCCCAATCCGGCAGCGCAATCCCGAATCGGTCATCGTCACCTCATCCAGCGCCAGCTTCAGGTAAAGGGGCGTCTGCCGGGTCACCACCACCGCGTTCGGCCCCACACTGCTCGCATCCGCCTTCAGCAGCCGGCCCTCGGGCGTTTTCTGCCACAGCATCGGGTTGAACAGCTTGTTCGGCGCGGAAAAATCCACCGTCGCCGGCACCGCCGCCCGCTTGAGCGCCGCGTCCGCCAGGCTCAAGTCCAGGTTGGTCAGCGGCTGGACGTTGCGCGAAATCAGCCGGGTGCGCATCTCATCGAGTTTCTGCTTTTCCCCGGCTATCTTGAGCGGCAGAAAGGCCACCGCCACCGCCAGGCCCAGCAGCACCACGCCCAGCACGACCTTCTCGTAATGTTTCTTCAGGAAATCCATTTTACTTGGGGGCCAGCAGTTTCACCACCTCCAGCATCAGGGTGACTTTTAATTGCCGCTCATCCAGGGCCGGCGTCGGCCCCCGGCTGACGGGCGCGGCGGCCACCGGCATCGGCGGCACGTAGCGCGGCTGCATCGGGGCGGGGGCGGGAGCCGGTCCCAGCGAACGGCCCGCGCGCCCGTAACGTTCTTCAAAGGACATGGACGGCGGCGCCTCGGCCGCCATCGAAGGCGGGGGCGGCGGGGGCGGCGGCGGCGCGGCGGGCGGCGGCACCACCGCCGGCATGGTATACATCACTGGCGCCGCCGGCGTGGCGGGCGCCACCACCGCCGGCGCCGGCTCGACGTTAATCGTCTTCACCTGCAAGCTGTAGGGCGAACTGGCAAAGCCGGCCAGCACCCCGGCCAGCTCCGAGCTGAAACAGTGAAACACCACCTCGTAGGGCGTGAGCACCGCCAGCTCATTCGTCTCGGAATGCTCCGGCAAATAATCCGTCTGCGGCCCCTTGTAATCGTCCTCCGAAATCCGCTCGCGCCGCAGGCTTTCCAGCGAATTGATGTTCGCCTGGAACAGCACCTCGCAAATGGCCTTCACCTCGCCCAACTGCACCGCCAGCAGGTCCGGGCTGCCCGCGGCATAGGCCAGCCGATGCCTTTGCGCCGCAAACGAAAAGCTATACGCCGCGGAACTGCCGCTCTCCCGCCCCGGCAGCGTCACGTTGGCCTTGGTGGCGGCGCGTTGCAGCCCATCAATCGTCCGGCTGAGCGCCGAGCTGAATTCCTGGCTGGTGACGTTCGTCGACTCGGTCGCGGGAATGCGGGGACACGGCTGAAAATGCGCGCGGGCCTTCTGCAAACAGGCCTGCAACTCCGCCTGCTGCTCTTTGGCGGCCTTAATGTTATCCACCTTGTCGGAGCCGGGATGGGGCCTTTGCTCATTCAACCGCTTCAGCTTGTCGTACTGTTCCTCGAGCTTCCCCAGCGTCTCGGCATTCTCCTGTCCTTTGGAATAAAGATACCAGCCGGCCAGCCCCATCAGCACCAGCGCCACGAAGCTCCCCACCAGAAAATACAAATTGCGCTTGATCCAATCCATAACCTAGAGCTTTAACGGGTGCCGAAGCCGGGCGATAATGCTGAAGGTGAACGTGCCCGTCTGCTCATCGTGGGTCACATCACTGGCCGTCCGGGTCGCCTGCGGATCCGGATCAAACAGGGGGCTGTTCTGCAATTCATGCAGCATGGCGTAAGCGATGCCCTTGTCCGCATCCGCCTGCCCCGAAACGTCCTTCACACTCACCGCGCGGAAAGTAAGGTTGAGGGTCGCGACCGCATTGGTATCCGTAACGGCGGCATCTGTCGGCTCCATGCCCTCCCCCGGGGTCGCCGGCGGCTCGGCGGCCACCCCCGCCGGCACCGGCTCGGCGGACACCTGGGGCGCCATCGCCGCCATCTCCAAATGATAGCGCCGCGCGAATTCATCATCTTCGGGCAGCCGTCCCGGCGCCAGCCCGGGCGCCAGGCCCGGCCCCAGACCCGGCTCCGCGTCCCCGGTCGGCCGGGGCGGGGTCATGGTCAACTGCTCGATCCACACGCCCGCCTCGGTGCGCAGCTTGCTCTTGGTCGTCTGCTCCACCCGCATCAGGGCCTGCCGCAATTCGCCAAACACATCCACCCAGTAATACCGGTCCTGAATCCAGCCCACCACCCGGTCCACCTCCGCCCGCGTCTTCTGCATTTCGCCGTAGGCCGACTTGAACTCCCTTTCCTTCTGCTGCAGCGGCGCGACATCCTTTTCCACGTTGGCCAGCACCTCCCGCTTCACGGCGGCCAGTTTGTCAAACAGGAACCCCATCGCCGCCACCACCGCCACCAGGCTGCACACCGTCGCCAGCAAATACGGCTTCTTCTGGTTGAAACTCTGCCAGCGCAGCGTGCTCGCCGGCATCAAATTCAGCTCCACCGGGCAGCGCGCCAGGTTGCGCAGCCCCAGCCCCACCACCTCGCCCAGCGAATGCGCCACCCGCGCCAGTTCCTCGAGGTTGAGCCCCGGATCCAACTGGATGTTGCGCAGCGGGTTGAAATACTCCACCGGCACATTCAGCTTCTCGGCGAAAAACTGCGCCGTATACGGCATCACCGACGCCCCGCCCGACAAAAACAGCCGCTGCGGCGCCGAGCCGCCCTGCTGGCCGCGGTAAAACTGCATGGTCTGGTTGACCTGGATATGCAGCCGCGTCATAAACTGCCGGGCAATCTTGGAGATCGCCGCCTGGTGCGGGTTATCCGGCTCCTCATACGCCCCGCCCAGGCTCACAAACCCCTCGTCAATCTTGAGCTTCTCCGCCGCGTCAAACTTCAGCTTCGCCTCATTGGCAAAATCCTGCGTGATGGAGTTCGCCCCCAGGTTGATGCTGCGCGAGAAAACCTTGCCCTTCTCAAAAAACAGCAGGTTGCTGGTCTTGGCGCCAATATCCAGCAGCATCGTGCAATCCTCCAGGTCGCCATAATTATAGCGAAACGCATTGCACAGCGCCGCCGGCGAAACATCCGTCAACTGCAACTGCAGCCCCGCCGTCTCCGTCACCCGGAACAACCCCTCCACCACGTTCGCCTTGATGGCCACCAGCATCACCTCCAGCTCCCCCCCGGGCGTCGTCCCGAGAATCTGGTAATCCCACACCACCTCGGCCAGCGGAAACGGCACATTCTGCTGCGCCTCATACTGGATCATCTGCGTCACCTTGCCCGCCTCCACCGGCGGCAGCTTGACGAACTTGGAAAACACGTGGAACCCCGGGGCGCTGACATTGATCTTCCGGGCCTTGATCCCCTGCTCGGCCAGGATCTCCTGCAACGCCTTGAGAATCACCGCCTCGCGAGTGCTTTCCTGCGCCCCCTCCGCGCCCAGCGCCTTGAGGCCGTATTGCTTCAGCCGCAACCCGCCCGCCTCGTTGACCTCGAACTCGGCCAGCTTGAGACTGCCCGCGCCAAAATCAACCGTTAAAAATGACTTCGTATTCAGCATTGCTGTCGTGGCTTGATGCCAACAAATCTTTTGCCGCCCGGGTTGGGTTAACCGGCAGGCAGCCAAGGGTGGTTACCGATAACCCCACCCACAGTCAAACAGAAAAAGAAAAAACCCAAGGGCCGTCCAACCCTAAGCCCCTAGCCCGGCCGCGCCGTCTCATGATTAAACCATGCGCCTTACCACAAACCATGCCAAGCCGCTTTTCCCTTGATTTCCGCCCCCTTCCCCAAATCGCGCGTGTGAACTTCACGCAAAAGGCGCGGCTCCCGCGCACCCTCCCGCCGCCCGCCGCGCTCCTCCGCCGCCGGGCTTCCGGCCCGCGCCCGCGCCCGCTTCCCGCCGCTCTCATTCCGCCCCGGCCGGGGGCCCGTGCCCCCGCCGCCGAATGCGCAGTTGCGCTTCCCCCGGCCTCGGATACACTAATCCTCATGATACCAATCACGCGGGCTTTAAGCGCCGAACACCGGATGTTCGAGGCTCTGTTTGACGAAATCGAAGCGTCGTTGAGCCACCTCAAGCATCTGGCTGACATAAAACAACTGGCGCGCCTGGTGGAAGGAATCCTGCGCCAACACGCCCGGGTGGAAGACGATTTGCTGCTGCTGGCCCGCGGCTTTTCCCGCACGGAACTGCGCCGCTTCGAGCAAACCCGCCACGAACACCAGGAAATTGACGGCCGCCTCACCCGCATCCGCGCCGCCCACGCCCTGCCCGAAGCCCGCACCCTGCTCCGGGGCGCCCTGGCCGCCTCCCGCCGGCACTTCAAAAACGAAGAACGCAAAGTCTTCCCCACCGTGGAAAAAGTCATGGACCCCCAGGCCCTGGCCCGGCTGGGCGCCGTCTGGTTCCTGCGCCGCCAGACCCCGGCGCGCTGGTCAATCTGACCCCCGGCGCATTCTGCCGTTGCCTTTTGGCGCGGCTCTGCTAAATACGCCATGTGACCGCGCCCAGCCTGCTGCTCCTGATCCCGGCCTACAATGAGGAGTTGCGCCTCGAACCCGTGCTGCGGGACTACGCGCGTTATTTCCACGACCACTACCGCGGCCGCTTCCAACTGGTCGTCGTGCTCAACGGCTGCACCGACAACACCCTCGGCGTGGTCCAGCGCGTCGCCGCGGATTACCCCGCCGTCTCCGCCCTCGATTTCCCCGAGCCCATCGGCAAAGGCGGCGCCCTGATTGAAGGGCTCAAACTGGCGCCGCTGGCCGACCTCATCGGCTACGTGGACGCCGACGGCGCCACCCCCCCGCGCGCCTTCCACGAACTGGCCCAACACATGGACGGCGTGGACTGCGTCATCGGCTCGCGCTGGCTGCCGGGCGCCGTGCTGCACGTGGAGCAGAGCGGCCGGCGCCGCTTCGCCAGCCGGGCCTTTCACCTCATCGTGCAGATCCTGTTCCGCATGAACCTCCAAGACACCCAATGCGGCGCCAAAGTCATGCGCCGCGAAGCCATCCAGGCCGTCCATTCCTCGCTGTGCATCGCCGACATGGCCTTTGACATCAACCTGCTCTACTCTCTCCATCGCGCCGGCTATCGCATCCGCGAAATCCCCACCGAATGGACCGACCAAATCGGCTCCAAAGTCACCCTGGCGCGCACCTCGCTGGTCATGTTCCTCTCCGCCCTGCGAATCTGGCTCATCTATTCGCCGCGAATCTACCGCCTGCTGCGCCCCCTGCGCCCGCTGGAAGGCTGGGTGTACCGCAAACTCCGCGCCCCCCAACCCCGTCCGGCCTCCCCCGCCCAGTCCCCCCGCTAACCCGGATCAGTTCCGCTTCCACCCCCATTCCGACTCCATTGCGCACGTAAGTCCCTGATTTTACAAGCAAACGGCATCCGTAAAGCTAAAAGCCCCCAGGACGCCCACCCGCTTTTGAAAACCCGCTCTTTGCCAGCCTTTGCTTCATAACTGGCTGTTTCTACGGAACTTAGTAATAATCCTCCCGTTCCCTCTCTTCGTTCCGGCCTTTCCAGGCATCCGCATCCACTATCCAGATACCGTGGATATACCCTGCCTTCAGGCCGTGTACAAGGGGTGTACAAGGGATGCCCATCGGGTGTACCAGCTAAAATCTCATGGACTCCCGGTGGGCATCCCTTGTACACCCCTTGTACACGGCCTGAAGGCAGGGTATGTCTGGGATAAATCCAAGGTGCGTCTGAGCCGGCTTGGTTTGGATTCCGCCCCCAATTTACCCTTCCCGGCGTGCGTAAATCGTTGATTTTACAGGAGAAAGGCGCTCAAGGTCCGACGGTCAGGCCGTTGGATTCGCTTATCGAGGGGAATTACGCCCGAAAATCCGGCACTCCCCCGGGGGCTGGATTCGCTGGTGGCGCGGCCCGGAGGCTGTTTCCCGAACGCCCACGGAGCCTCGCCCATGCTCTGTGCTTTCTGCAGGGCAGCGCCGGGGGCTAATGGCCCAGGGGCGGACTGGCAAGCCGGAGTTCTGCGCTAAATTTCCACCGTTTGGCCGGGGATGGGCGCGGGGTAGCGGCCCTGGGCGTCGGCCTGGACGGGGGCGGGGCTTTGCTCCGTCAGCGCGTCCACGTTGGCGCAGAATTGGAAGTTGGAGGCCATGACTTCGTCCCAGGTGACGATTTTGCCCATGTGAACCGCGGCGCGGCCCATGATGGCGCCAAGGTTGGCCAGCGCCGCGCGGCGGGTTTCGTTGTGCGGTTTGTTTTGCCGGATGGCGCTGAGCAGCACGTCCCATTCGGCTTGCCAGGGGTTGACGGTTTCCCGGGGGGCGCGCCAGGTCAGGTTGGAGCGTTCCGTGCGCTGGTCTTTATAGATGTGGGTGGTGGGGGCGTGGATGTTGCCGGAGAACTGGGCGGCGCACCGGGTGCCGTGGATATAGGTGGCGAAGTCGGTGTAGCAATTGGAGATGCACCGGTTGACGACCTGGGCTTTGGCGCCGTCGGGGAAGGTGAACTCCACGGCGTAGTGGTCGAGGTTCTGGCTGCAATCGGTGCTGCCGGGGATGCGGCCGCCGACGCCGTGGGCGGCGACGGGCCAGGCATCCTTGATCCAGAAGCACTCATCCATCTGGTGAATCATCAGTTCGATGAACAGGCCGCCGCCCGCCCACAGGAACTGGTAGGGGTGGCCGGGGCTGAGCTGCCAGAGCAACTCGTTTTCCCCGCGCGGGAAGGGCGGCATGGCGTAGCTGGAATCCATGCGATAGGCCCGGATGAGCTGGATGTCGCCCAGCGCGCCGTCGCGGATTTGCTGGATGAGCGCCTGCCGGGCCGAGGAATGGCGGCACATCAACCCGGCGGCGATCTTGAGGTTTTTCTTTTCCGCGGCTTCGCCGGCTTTCAGGATGCGCTGGATGCCGCCGGGGTCGGAGGCGAAGTCTTTTTCCATGAACACGTTGACGCCTTTGGCGACGGCGTATTCCAGGTGCGGCGCGCGGAAGGCGGCGTGGGTGGCCAGGATGGCCACGTCGCCGGGGCGCAGGCAGTCAATGGCCTGGCGATACGCGCCAAAGCCCAGGAAGCGCCGCTCCGGCGGCACTTCGATCAAGTCCCTCAAGCTTTCGCTCAGGGATTTATAGGAGTGGTCCAGTTTGTCCCGGCGCAGGTCGGCCATGGCGACCAGTTTGACCGGCCCGCCCGCGCCGGACAGGGCGGCCCGCTTCGTGCCGCCGTCGTCGCCCAGGACCAGGCCGCCGGCGGACATGGCGTTGGCCACCGCGCCGCTGCCCCGGCCGCCGCAGCCGATCAAGGCCAGGCGGATGGTGTCATCCGCGGCGGCGTGAACGTGCGGCAGGGTCAGGCCGGCCAGGGCCGACAGGGCGGCCCAGCGGCCGGTGTCTTTCAGGAACTCGCGTCGGGTCGTGGGGGGATTCAGTTCAGGGCTCATAAATGTTTTGGCTCGAATAGTCACTTTTCCGGTTCCGCCGCCGGGCCGGCGGAAAACGAACCGGCCCGCCATGCTGGCGGGGCAGCGCTCGGGCAACACTACCGCGTCCGCCGGCCCGCGCCAACTCCAAAGATGGCCGCCCGGTAGGGAATTTCCTTACAGGATTTTCCCCCCGCAAAATACAGGATTCACCGGATACCCCTTCTGGCGCGGCGGCCGCATGCTATGGCATAATCATGAATAATCAATCGGCAGCGCGCGCCGCCCGCAAACGGGCGGGACGCCAGATCCGCATTGTGCTGGTGGATGATTCGGCGCCGGCCCGCGCCATGTTGACCCGCCTGCTGGCTCCCTACCTGCAGGTTTGCATTGCGGGGCAGGCGGCCAGCGGAACCGAGGGGCTGGCCCTGGCCGACCGGCTGCAGCCCGACCTCGTCATCACCGATCTGCAAATGCCGGGCGTCAACGGCCTTCAACTGGTCGAGCGGCTCCGGCGGCAGCACCCGGCGATGCGCTCGCTGGTCACCTCGGTTTATGAGAGCACGACCTGCCGCGCCGCCTGCCTGCGGCACGGGGCGGACGCCTTCATCGGCAAACAACGGCTGCCGGAGGAGTTTCCGCCCCTGCTGGCGCGCCTGTTTCCCGAGGCCGCCGAACCGGCAGCCTCACCTTGCCTGGAGTCAATATGAATGCACCGGCCAAACCCATCTCTAGCATGCGCCTCCCGATCCGGGAGGAAATCAGCGCCTGGGAAGTTCCCATCCGCCGCGAGCGGCGGCCGCGGACGGGCTCGGCCTCCCGGGCATGCCCGCCGGGCCGGCTGTTGCCCGGCGATGCTCTCAAACCAATCCCACCATCCCATCCGCCGGCCCCCACGCCGGCTCCCCAAACTCTTTATGTCAAATACTGCACTCTTACATCGCAAACCTCCTTCGGTTAAAACCCTCCCTGAAGTGGGCGCCGGCGCGCCGAACCCCGCGGCGTGCCAGGTCCGGGCGCTGGTTCCCGGCTTTCAAGGCGGCTGGTGTCTGGTACGGCCCATCCCCTACTGCCCGCACGGCTTTGCCTACGGCGACGGCTACCTGTGCCGGCACCCGGAAATCGAACGCATTATTGCGCGCACGCAGGCGCAGCAGTCCGGTCGTGCCGCGGGAAAAACTCCCCCCCGCGCTCCCGCCAAACGTTGAATCGAGTGTCCCGGCCCATGTCATCCTCCCACCCCCCCCTTCCGCCGTCCACGCCGCCGGATCCCGCGCGCGCGGTCGGCGCCGGCGCGCCCATTCCGGCAAAATGCCGGGCGGAGCGGAACCGGTATGGTCCCAACCTGGCGCGATGCCTCGTCCGGCCGGTTCCCCAATGCGCGTTCGGCTTCTATTTCGCCGGCGGCTATTTCTGTCGCCATCCGGAAGTTGATCGAATCATCGCCCGCACCCGGGGAAGCGCATGAGATCATACACCGTCACCCTTGCGTTCGAGGACTACCACAGCCATCGGCAGGTGGCCCTGGTCCTGCGGGGTGATTACTTTGTCGCGGAACGGGTAATCCGGGCCCCCAACCGCCAGACGGCCGTGCGCCTGGCGCTGCAGTGGTTTGCCAAATACTTTAAACACCACGCCGGGCCGCCGGAAAAGGTTCTCACTGTGGACGACCCCGCCGGGGAAGCAGCCTACCGTCCGGGCTTCAACGGCGACGATCTCCGGAACCTGTTTCTTCCGCCGGATGTCCGGGCACGGCTGCTCGCCGAAGCCCGGGGCGAGCTGGTTCATGACGCGGCGTCGGGCCGGCTCCGGTACCGGGACGGCGCGGCCTGCCAGCCGCCACCGGAAGCGCGCGGCCAGGTTCGGGTCATCGCCCCCTGCGTCTGCCAGAATGAGCGGGGAACGCTGTTCTACCGCATTACCGAGCAAACCCAGGCCTCCCGCTCGGGCCAGTTATTGCGCAAGCGCAAGACCCGGCTGATCCGGCTGACGGCCCGGACTTTGGCCGAAGCGGCCAAAGAGATTGAAGACCGCCGGCTGCATGAACTCCACCAGGCGCGCCGCGCGAGCCGGCAACGCTCCCTGGCCGTGCTCCAGAAGCTGGCCGCGGCCCTCGGGCCCGGCCCCGCAACCGCCGCCGCTCCCGGCGCGGGCGATTCCCCGCCGCTGCCGTTCCCCGCGGTACCCCCTCGGCGCGGCCCGGATTCCCAGCCCCCGCCGCCGAATAACAGCCCGTCCCCCGCCGCGGCGGCGTCGCCGCCGGACAAGCCGGGCGTCCTCATTCCGCTCATCCGCCCGCTGGACCCGGATCAGACGCCCTCCGCGCCCGAGCCCACCGCGGCGCGGCGTTAGTTCCCCGGCCGCGGCGGAGGGGATTGCCCGGCGGCGAGAGGCGGAAAGCGGGGCTGCATTTTAGGGGTGTCTTTTTTCTTCCGTTTGTGGCAGCATCCGGGCGATGGAAGTCATTATACAACCGAATAAGGAAGCCGCCGCCGCCCTGGTCGCCCGCATTGTCGCCCACGAACTGCGCGCCAACCCGCACCTGGTTCTGGGGCTGGCCACCGGCCAGACGATGGAATGCCTCTACCGCCACCTGGTGCGCCTGCACCAAACCGAGAACCTGGATTTCTCCCTCTGCCGCACCTTTAACCTGGACGAGTATGTGGGGCTGTTCCCGGCGGACCCGAATTCCTACCGCTACTACATGAATCATCACCTCTTCCGCCATGTGAACGTGGATATTCGGAACACCCATCTGCCCAACGGCCTCGCCACCAACCTCAACGAGGAATGTCTCCGCTATGAGGCGACGATCAAGGGATTCGGCGGCATTGACCTGCAGATCCTGGGCATCGGCAAAGCCGGGCACATCGGCTTCAACGAGCCCCTGTCCGCGCTCCATTCCCGCACCCGCGTCAAGGCCCTCACCCCCACCACGCTCAAACAAAACGCCGGGGCCTTCGGCGGCGAGGATAAGATGCCCCGGCGCGCCATCACCATGGGCGTCGGCACCATCCTCGAATGCCACCGCTGCGTCCTCCTGGCCACGGGCGACAGCAAGGCCCGGGTCATCGCCCAGGCCGTCGAAGGCCCGATCACCAGCATGATTTCCGCCACCGCCCTCCAGTTGCATCCCCGCGCCACCGTGGTGGTGGATGAGGAAGCCGCCAGCGAGCTCCGCGAAAAGGATTACTACCGCTGGATTTTCGACAACGAACCCGAGTGGGAGCACCTGCGCTGAGGCGCCGCGCCGCCCGCCCGCGGGCGCCCGGACCGGTCACGCCGGCCCCGGCGGCGTGTGCCGCACCAGGAGCGGGATGCTCGCCTGCGGCCGTCCGTCCAGGGCGATGTCAATGGCATACAACCCGGGGTGGTCGAACTTCAACTGCTGAATGTTCACGATGAAGTTGCGCGTGCCAAAATGCATATCGTCCGGGAGCGTCACCTCCACCGGGATGGGCGGAAACTGCGCGATGGAGCGGCCGTCGGCGTCCACGAAGTTCACCTGCAACTGGTGCCGCCCCTCGTCCGCGCTGGCAAACGTCACCCGCAGCGCAATCGAGCATTGCGGATGAACCGCCGGGAGCTGCTGCGTGTAGATCGTATCAAACGCCCCCAGCAAATTGAGCTTGCCGTTGTCATCCGTCGCCGCATCGCACAAAACCGCCACTTGAATATTCATCCGGCCCCGATTAAAGCGCACCCCGGCCGCCGGGGCACGCTTTAAATCCGCCGGCGGAGCCTCCACGGCCGCCGCCGCCTCAAACCCCGCCGCCCGGGCGCGCGGCCAGAAACGCCTTCAACTCCGCCGCGGTTTTGCCGCCGAACCCGGGCACCTCCGCAATCTGCTCGACGCTCGCCCGCCGGAGGCGCTGCACGGAGCCGAACTTCTTTAGCAAGGCCGCCTTGCGCCGCTGGCCGATGTGGGGAAACTCATCCAGAAGGCTCTCCGAAATCTTGCGCAGCCGCAGTTGCGCATTGTAGGTGTTGGCGAAACGGTGCGACTCGTCCCGCACGCGCTGCAAAAGCTTCAGCGCGCCGCTTTCCGGCGGCAGCCGGAGCGGCGCGGGCCGGCCGGCCCGGTAAATCTCCTCGAACTCCTTGGCCAGCCCGATCAGCGGAATGTGCCCCAGCCCCAGCTTCTCCAGCTCCGCCCGCGCCGCGCTCAACTGCCCTTTGCCGCCATCAATGAGAATGAGATCCGGGAGCGCGGCGGCGGCGGGGGCGGCGCGGGCCGCGGGCGGCGGGCCGCCGGGGCGGGCGGCGGGCGGGGCGCCGGCGGACAGCCCCTTCAGCACCCGCGTGTAGCGTCGGCGCACCACCTCGGCCACCGAGGCGAAATCATCCTGCCCGGCCACGGTCTTGATCTGGAAACGCCGGTAGTTGGCCCGGTCCGGGCGGCCGTGGCGGAAGCTGACCAGCGCCGCCACCTTAAAGGTGCCGCTGATGTTGGAAATATCAAACCCCTCGATGCGCGGCGGCGGCGCGGGCAAGCCGAGCACCCGCGCCAGCTCGGCCAGGTCCTTCTCCGGATCCAGCGCGCGCGGCAGGCGGTAAGGCACGCGCGGGAAGCGGCTCAGCTTCCGGGTCGTGCTCTGCAAATCCGACAGCAGGTCCCGCAACCGGGCCGCCCGCTCGTATTCCTGCGCCGCCGCCGCCGCCCGCATCTCCGCCGCCAGTTGCTCCTGCATCTCCGCGCACTGGCCCTCGAGGAACTCGCACGCCGCCCGCACCTGCGCCCGGTATTCCGCGGACGACACATTGCCGATGCACGGCGCGGTGCAGTAGCGCAGGTGGGCGTAGAGGCAATGCCGGTAATCCCGCGCGGTGGGGGTGAGCGGGCGGCAGCCGCGCAGGTGATACCGCCGCCGCACCAGCGCCAGCGTGGTGCGCAGCGCGCTCGAGTTCGGGAACGGCCCAAAATAGCGCGCGCCGTCGTCCTGCTTCAGGCGCGTCAGCGTAAACCGCGGGATCGGGTCGTTCAGGTTGACCTTGAGCATCAGGAACTGCTTGTCGTCGCGGAAACTGACGTTGTAGCGCGGGTGAAACTCCTTGATGAGCTTGCCCTCCAGCAGCACCGCCTCCGGATCGCTGCGCACCACGTGCACATCGAAATCGTGAATCGCCTCGACCAGCGCCTTGAACTTCAAATCCCATCCCCGCCGCCGCGCGGGCTGGAAATACTGGCTCACCCGCTTGCGCAAATCCCGCGCCTTGCCCACATAGATGACCGTCCCGAAGCGGTCCCGCATCAGGTAAATGCCCGGCTGGTGGGGCAATGTCCCGAGCTTCTTCCGTATCTGGTCGGTGGCGTTCATGCCGCCAACAGCTTACAACCCGCCGCCCCCGCGCGCGACTCCCAATCGCGCCGCCCGCCGCATTTTCCGTTTCCCATTCCCCCGCCTTCCGCTATCCTGGCCGGCATGACACTGCTGCAACGCGCAATTCAGGATTCCCTCGCCGTCACCCGCGCCCTGGGCGCGCTGGCCAAACCCCTCGACCGGGCGGTGGCCCTGGTGGTGGACTGCCTGTCCCGCGGGCATAAACTGCTGCTGTGCGGCAATGGCGGCAGCGCCACCGACGCCTCCCACGTGGCCACCGAGTTCCTCTGCCGCTTCCGCGAGGACCGCCGCCCCTACCCCGCCCTCTCGCTCACCGTCAACGGCGAGTTCATGACCGCCGTCTGCAACGACTACCACGCCGACGAAATCTTCGCCCGCCAGGTCTGGGGCCTCGGCCAAAAGGGCGACCTCCTCATCGCCTTCACCACCAGCGGCAAATCCCGCAACATCCTGCGCGCGCTCGAAGAGGCCAACCGCAAGAAGATGAAGAGCATCTGCTTCCTGGGCCGCGACGGCGGCTTCACCAAAGGCGTCGCCACGCTCGACCTGCTGGCCCCCGGCGACAATACCGCCCGCATCCAGGAAGCCCACACCCTCCTCTTCCACGTCCTCTGCGAGGCCGCCGACCAGAAGCTCCCCAAGTAGGCCCCGCGCCCGGGAGCGAAACCCCGCCGCCCGGAAGCGGACCCCGGCGCCACGGCCGGGAGTCCGCCCGCCCGGCGCCCCGCGAAACCGGAAGCGCGCGCCCACCCCGCAAGCCCGACGCAAAGGCGGGCGCGCAAATCACCCACCCGGACGGGTTTCCGGAATTAGTGGAACCGGGCCGGGAACTGCTTGGCGATGCCTTCGGTCAGAATATCTGCCAGGTGCAGCATGTGACGCAGGGCTTCTTCAAAACCGCCGAACGACTGGTTGTAATCGCCCTTCAGAATGCTGACCGAATAGGCAATGGTGTGCGTAATGTGCATCTCCAGGGCGCCCTCGGTTTCCTTGGCCGTCCAGTTTTTAGGGTTGGCGGTGGCCAGGAAACTTCCAATCTCCTTGGCGTTGGCGTACCAGTTCTTCACCGCTTTATCCAGCTCGGCCTTGTTATCCTCCTTGGCCGCTTTCAGGACCGGCACGGCCAACTGGATATGCTCCGTTAGCAGCTTGGCCAGTTGGTCGCCGGCGGCTTTCCCGTAGTAAGGCACAATGGCCGCGCCAATGTCTTTTTGGTTTTGCAGCAGGCGATCCAGCTTCGCCCCCAGCCCTTTGGGATCGTTATAGTAGGCATCCACGGTAATCAGCGTCCAATACATGTGGGCGCTCCAAAGCTCTCTCATGGCGCTGTTCAAGGCCTGCACTTTGGGCTGGCGCAGCAGCTTTACCAGGTCTGCGGAGGGGGCATTATTTGTCATCCCCCCGCCATGGTTCATGGGTTGTGCGTTTACGCCGGCAACGGCGCTCGCGAATACAAGGATTGCGATAAGTGTTTTTTTCATGCTTTCAACTATACGTGTTTATTACCTGTTTAGGACGTCTTGCCTCTATTATAAATAATACTATGCACAGTCTCCCCCCGGCAGTCAACTTTTTTTAAGGGGCGAAGGAGGGGGGGGCCACGGAATCCAGCGGTTTGGCCGGGGACAGCCAACCTGGGGGCCGGAATGAAAGCGCCCATCAATCCAAAGCAGCGGCCGCCCCTGAGAGCAACGCTGCCCTGCGGGCGTGCCCGGTGGGCGCGAGATTGCCAAAACCGCCCGCCTTGCCACCTCCTTAACCCAAACGCGGAACGGGGGGCCGGGTGTTGTCGCGCGCCCTGGTTTTTGGGCGGGATGGGGTCAAAGCTGGCGGGGAGATTCCCCCTCCCGGGCGGAGGTTGCCGAAAGGCGGCTGCTTGCGTTGCCCTCATCTTGGGCGGAGTATTCGACTGATTGGGGTGAGTTTGGTTGGAAGTTTAGCCTCAGGCTATTCGCGCAGGGGGAGTGATTGGCGGGATTGGTTCGGGAACGTGTTCAGGGGCGTTGGTTTTATCGTTCAGGAACCGAGGAGGGTGCGGTTGTGGGTTGACGGTGGTTAAGCGCTTCGGAGAGGGGGTCTTGCCGCACAGCAACGGCTTTGGGTTTAGAAAAATCTTTTCGCCCTCCTCTACCGAAACCCAGGCGCCGATAACAAACGACCCGGAGTCCCCCGCCGGAATCAGCCCGTGAGTGCCTTGAGGAAGAAGTTGCGCTGCTTTTCGCTGATCGGCAGGCGAAGGCGTTCCATCACCAGCAGCATGTCCTCCCAAACCCGGCGTTTCTCGTCCAGCGACGTTTTGCGCAGCAGGTAAGCCGGATGGTAGGTGGGCATCAGCGGCGTGCCGCGATACGTATGCCACTGGCCGCGGATTCGGGTGATGCCGGCTGTCCGGCCCAGCAACCCCTCGACCGCGGTCGCCCCCAGCGCGACGATGACCTCCGGCCGGATGATATCAATTTGCTCGTGCAAATAGGGAAGGCAGGTCTGCATCTCCTCCGGGGTGGGCTTGCGATTGCCGGAAGCCTGGCCGGGCGTGTCCGGGCGGCACTTGAGAATATTCCCGATATAGACCGCCTCCCGGGTCAGCCCCATTGTGCGGATGATCTTGGTAAGCAACTCACCCGCCCGCCCAACGAACGGCTCGCCCTGGGCATCTTCATCGGCGCCCGGCGCTTCGCCGACGAACATGAGCCGGGCGTCCAGGGCACCCACGCCAAAAACCACGTTCCGGCGCGCCGCCGCCAGCCGGGGACACTTCACGCAAGCCAGCACGCGCTGGCGCAACCCGGCCATAGCCGCCGCCCGGGCTTCCAAACTCAACGGCGGCGAGGCCGCCAGGGGCGGCGGCGGGGCCGCCGGAGCCGTGGGAAGCGCCGGAGTTGCCGACGGGAACGGGGACGGCACGGATCGGGCCGGGCCGGCGGGAACGGCAACCGGCGGCGGTTCGCGCAGCCGCGCCAGGGTCTCCGGCGCGACCGGGATAAAGCGAACCCCGCGCTCCTGCAGCGCTTCCACATGCTGAATGATCGCGTCTAGCGCCTGATAATACGCCGTGGACATCCCGGCAAATCTAGCCCGAAGGCCGCCCCGGCACGAGGGATTTATTTGAGGCATCCCCAACCGTCTGAAACCCGCTTGACAAGCACGGGAACAGCGATTATATTTCGCCTTGGCGGATAACAACTGATTGTAGCAGGTGCCCGGCGCCAAGACTGGGCCGGGCGGAAATAGTATGAAAACGTCCACGCAGGGCGGCCCTCCATTGGCTACAGGAGGGGTGCGCCCTGCTCACTGGCGGCGAGGGCAAAACCAAAAATCCGCCCGCCCACGCCTCCGTCCATGAACAACCTGAAACCAAACCTCCCATGAAAACAAAACTCCCCTCCCCCGCCCGCGGGGCCTGCGGCACCCGGGCATTCCGCGCCGGCCTCGCCGGCGCATTCCTGATCCTGGCTGTGGCGGCTTCCCTGCCCGCGGCAACGGTGAAACTGCAGCCGGGAATTAATGGCTACGCCGGTGCGGCCGATGCCTGGCTGGACGAGAGCCACAAGTCGGACAACTACGGCGGCTGCTCTTATCTCCGCGTCCAATACAACAGCGGCATGAGTGATTGCACGCTGGTCCAATTCACCCTGCCGTCGCTCAGCTTCCAGAGCCTGACCCGCGCCACACTGGGGCTTTATTACTATAACGACTACAGCATGCAAAAGGATAACGCCCTTGGCATCACCCCTTACCGCATTATCAGCGGCATGTCCTGGTATGAAAACATCTACAACGGCACCTCCGGCCACGGAGTCAACTGGAGGTACCGCGACGACCTGCAGACCCAGCCGTGGACCCTCCAAAATGGGGCCTGGAACGACAAGGTGGACGACGGCAATCCCCCGCGCAAAATCAAGCGGGCGGACGGCACCCCGCCGGATGCCATTGCGCCGCCAGCCTGGGTCACCTGGGAAGTCCAGCGTTCCGTCGCCCAATGGTACGGCGGCCAGCAAAATAACGGCCTGGTGCTGTATCAATCCAGCTTCGAGGGGCCGGGCTCCATCGTCGCCGGGCTGTTTCATGCGCGGGAAAACGGCCTTCCCAGCTACAGTCCCTACTCGAGATCGCCTACGCGGGGGCGAACCTTTACTGGAGTGGCGCCGCCTCCGCGATCTGGGATAACGTGGCCGGCAATTGGGACGTGGGCGGTTTCCCGGGCGCCTACGGGGACGGTGATTTCGTCACCTTCCGCGATGGCGCCAGCCACCCGGACATCACGATCGCGGTGGGCGGCGTGGCGCCCGGCTCGGTGCTGATCAGCAATACGGCGACCGCCTACCGCTTTTCCGGTGGCAGCCTCGGCGGCGCGGGTCCGCTGGTCAAACAAGGTGCCGGCCCGGCCACGCTGGGGGCCGGCAACAGTTACGGCGGGCTGACGCTGGTCAAGGCGGGCACGCTGATTATCACCGCCCCCAACGCGCTGGGCGCCACGAGCAGCGGCACCGTCGTCAGCAACGGCGCGGCCCTGGCCTTTCAGGGCGGCGTGAACTACAGCAGCGCCGAGCCGGTGACGCTCGCCGGAAACGGTGACGGCGGCGGCGCGCTTTACGCCGTCAGCGGCAACAACCGCTTCTCCGGGCCGATCACCCTGGCGGCGGCGGCGACGATCTCCTGCGCCAGCGGAGAACTGGCGCTGGCGGGAATCAACAGCGCCGGGTTCGGCCTGACTTGCGACGCCGCCGGCACCATCGCGGTCAACGGCCCCATCAGCGGAACGGGCAGTTCCTTAACCAAGAACGGCAGCGGACTATTGCGCCTGTCCGGCGCCGGCGCCAGCCCCTACAGCGGAAACACCGTCATCCACCGCGGCACGCTCGCCCTGGCCGATGCGGCGGCGATCCCCTACAGCCCGGTCATCACGGTGGCGGACGGCGCGTCGCTGGAGGTGTCCATGGTCACGGGCGGGTTCGAGCTGGGCGGCCTTGCCAACCAGACACTCCAGGGCGGCGGCAGCGTGAGCGGCGACGTCACCGTCCAGATGCGGGGCCGTCTTGAACCGGGCGACAGCCTGGGAACCCTTACCTTCCTGGGCAACCTGACCCTGGCGAGCGGCGCGCTCACCGTTTTCGAGCTGACCAACGCGCCGGCCATGAGCGGCGGCACCAACGACCTGATCCGGGTGGGAGGCGACCTGGCGGTGGATAACTAAGTCGTGACGATTCGAGTGCTGGGCGCCGGCCCCTTGCGCGACGGCAGTTATCAGCTCTTCCATTATGCCGGGGCCAAAACCGGCGCCTTCAATCCCACCCCCGTTTTCCTGAGCGGCGCCCCGGCGCCTGGCAGCACGGTGTGGATAGATGAAAGCGTGACCAATCAGATCCGTCTCGAGGTGGTGACGCCCGTGCCCACCGTGACCTCGGTGACGACTCGACCGAATCCCTCGCTGCCGGAGGAGACGGTCACACTTCGGGCCCTCGTCAACGCGCTCAACGCGGAAACGAACGTTACGCCCACCGGCAGCGTCACCTTTACGACCAACGGCGTCCCGCTCGGGCCGCCCGTGCCCCTGGACAATGGCCAGGCGCTCATGGACACCGCCGGCCTGGCGCATGGCCTAACCCCAATCCTGGCCGAATACCCGGGCAACAGCCAATTCCTCGGCAGCACCGGCAGCGTCGTCCACCTCGCCAACACGCCACCCGTTCCCGGCCCGCACATCCTCTACGTGCTCCAGAATGAAAAACAGCTCCTGCCCGTCGCGGCGCTGCTGGCCGAAGACCTGGACCCTGATGGCGACCCCCTGAACCTTGCGGACGTCAGCGCCCTGAGCACCAACGGCGGCCCCGCCGCGCTGGTCGGCACCAGTTCCCTGGCCTGGCTGCCCAAACCCGACTACGTCGGCGGCGACCTGCTCACTTACACCCTGTCCGACCCCTACACCAGCGTCACCGGCGCGATCTGCTTCCACGTGCTGACCGGAGACGACCTGACCAACAGCGTCCTCGATATCAGCAACCTGGGCGGTGGGGTGATGGCCCTCACCGCAACCGGCATCCCGGGCTGGCCCTACGTGGTCCAGTCCGTCCCCAGCCTCACGCTCCCCCTGTCCTGGCAAACCCTCGGCACCAACCTTGCCAACTCGGCGGGCTGGTTTCAGTTCACCGACACGGTCGCGACCAACCTCGAGCGCTACTACCGTGTGTTCACAGCCCCCAACCCGACTGCCTGGCAAATCTACGACGCCGAACTGCTGACCCTGGAAACCACGGGCGCCACCAGCCCCTTTAGTGTCATGCTCCGCGAAAGCCCCTCCCTGCTTTCGCGCGGCGTAACCCTGATTAAACCAAGCGCCACCAGCCACTGCACCATCAGCAGCGGCTTTGACGTGTTCACCGAGATCAGCCTCGACCAGGGCCATAGCTGGCACCCCGCCACCAACGGACCCGTCTCGCTAATCCTGACGGGCGGCCTGCCGCTAAACCAGTTCCCCGGTGAAAGTCTTCCGCCGCTGATGGGCCGGTATCTCTCACCGCCGGAGCAACCGGAACTCTATTCGCCCGGAATCCTTATCAAAGACCTCGCCCTTCACGGTTTCAGCGCCACCTTCGCGCCTCCCAATCCCGGCGAGGTTTTGCTCTATCACTTGGATGCCATGCTGGACTTCTGGGTGTCTTTTGACGGCGGGCAAACCTTCCAACCCCACAGCGCTCCCGCGCGGGTCGTCATCCAAATCAAGTGCCGATAATGGCTCCATAAGCCGCAAGCCAATGCCCCCGGCGGTTTGAACGGCCGCCGGGGGGTTGGTGGCTAATAAATAACGGCCAAACCCGCATTGGAAGATTTACCGGCGCAAGCAGTGATTCAGCCCGCCGCGAAGCCGGAAGGATGGGCTTTCCCCGGGGTTTGCATCTCTGCATAACTGAAAAATCAAGGCCCGCAGCCCTTCGCGCTCTCCCGCAAAGCAGCGGCAGCACGGGAGCGTGCGCTACTGTTCACGGCCAAATTCCCCCGGCAGCGGATTCGGCCAGCCCGCGCGGGCGCTTTTTTAAGCGGCTTACTTCAGCCACAGAATGGTGATGCCCTCGTTGGTGGCGTTCAAATCCGGGTCGCCGCGCAATTCGGGCACGGCGTCCAGCAGGGCCAGCACCTGG
>Ga0208196_1000264_pt1 | contig 73362 bp, 58 predicted proteins | sample AD_JPNNA7_MetaG_FD_184443 | JGI IMG/M metagenome (GOLD analysis project Ga0208196, IMG submission 184443) | Active sludge microbial communities of municipal wastewater-treating anaerobic digesters from Japan - AD_JPNNA7_MetaG (SPAdes) (version 2) | ecosystem: Engineered > Bioreactor > Anaerobic...
CAGAACTCAGTTCTTTGACCCATGATAGTTTGTGTTTCGAAAGGCATAACTTTTTCCCATAAATTTACCTTTTTATATTGTATACCATGTGTGTAGATACCTGTATACTATGTGTGTAGGCCAAACACGCCTTCGCTCGCTGTAGTTCCGATTTATCGGGACGAAGGCGAGACTCGCTCTCTAAAGCTTTTGCAATATTGGAAGGCGAGATTTGCTCGCGGCAACCCAAATTTATAGGGACTTTAGCGGAGAAGGTCAGTTTTTTGGTTTACCTAATTTCTGTTTTTCCGGACAACAAATCTTTATCTTTTATATCTTCCCATAAGCTGTCCCTCACCCAGCACATATCCCTTCATCGCTTTAAGTAAATCAGCCTTGGTCAACCCTTCTTTCACATTCAGCATATCGGATAATGCATAGATTTTAAAATAATACCTGTGTATGCCACCAGGAGGGCATGGACCTCCATAACCTGCCTTGCCGAAATCATTCTTCCCCTGAAGAGTACCATCAGACAATTTCCATGAAGGACGAACATTCTCCGGAAGTTCACGGATATTTGCAGGAATATTGTAAATAACCCAGTGAACCCATGTTCCGGCCGGCGCATCAGGATCGTCGCATATAATTGCAAATGACTTCGTCCCTTCAGGAACAGAAGTCCACTTTAACGGGGGTGAAACATTAGCACCATCACATGTATATTTCGACGGAATCATACCCCCTTCTTCAAATGCCGGACTTGTCAATTGAATAGTCATATCTTCCTCCTTAATATATTGTTGTTCTAATTGATAACTGTTTAATAAAAATAACACACTTAATGAAAATATAAAACATTGAAACATTTCCTGTTAAAATTTAAAAATTCTTGCAGATTTAATCCAGCTTAAACATTTCTATAAAAAAGAAAGAATATATAAACAAATTTAATAAAAAATTATCACTCTATCAATAAACTTTTCAAATAATCAAATTCATTAAAAATAAAAATCAGCCTTTTATCATTAATTCATGAGTTTGTCAGTACAATAAGAAATACTTTTTTAAACTCATCCGGCAGTCAGGTATTTGAGAAAAACATTCTCTTTTATTTATTAATTTAGAGCCAGAGCGATTCTGCAAAAAATTACATTGCATAATTTGACCCGGAAAAAATGAAACTATTAATAGATATACCTGAACCGATTCTTTTCAACCCTCTGAAACATCACATAGGTTTTATCAGAGAATTTATAGAACAATATTCAATATCAAGTGGTTTCGATAAGTCTGAATTCTTTAGAATCCTCGGTCATATCGGAGGTTCAGTAATGGATGTCTATACAGGTATCCTTACATGTGAGGATATTTTAAAAGAAGCATATAATTTGCTTGACGACAGCAACTTACTCATAAAGGAAAATTTTTTGAAGTGGGCCGGAATCAAATCGAAAGAATTCAGAATAATTCAATTGTCCGACAGTTCGAATTGGGTTGTGAAATATTATAACCATGAACGTCACTGGGCGCATATTTTCCCTGCACGTTTAAGCCCTCACTCGTTCAGAATAAAAGCCAATACTCTTAAATCGGCAATACTTTATCAGGTACTGATCGGGAAAGATTTTGTTACAGAGGAAGGACTTAATGCGGCCAGGGTTGCTGGAGGCTTATCGCCAATAAAAGATGTTTTCGACGCCGAAGCAATAACCGAAATGATTGATATCCTCAGAAGCTGATGAAATCCAAACTTCCCTCTTTCCCCTGCTCCTTATTACTTATTACTTTTCCCTTTCTCCTTTTTACTTTTTACTTTTTCCTTTTTATAACGTGATCCCGGAGCGACTCGAACGCTCAACCAACAGAACCGGAATCTGTCATTCTATCCATTGAACTACGGGACCTTATCAACATAACTAATATAAGGATATTTCTCTATCTTTAAATAAACTTGTATTGCAAAATTATAATTATTGGCACTTTTTTCCAAACACGACGGGGAGATTTAACTAATCGAACTGATATTCTCTATAATCTTTAATATTCTTCGGAAAAAATATAGCAAAGTTTTCCTATTTTCGCAAACTTGAATTAAGGGAGAATGTTCTTTCTCATTTACATTTTCCTAATTCATATTTAAAACAATATCCAATGGACTACAATTTTAGGGAAATAGAAAAAAAGTGGCAAAAATACTGGGAAGAAAACAAAACTTTCAAAACCTCTGAGGACATATCAAATCCTAAAAAGTACTATGTTCTTGATATGTTTCCATATCCTTCAGGCTCAGGTCTTCATGTTGGTCATCCTGAAGGATATACAGCTACCGACATAGTGGCAAGGTATAAAAGGATGAAAGGTTTTAATGTGCTCCACCCAATGGGATGGGATGCTTTCGGATTGCCCGCAGAACAGTATGCCATACAGACAGGCACCCATCCTGCAATAACTACAAAAATCAATTGCGATACTTTCCGGCGTCAGATAAAGGAGCTGGGATTAAGCTACGACTGGGACAGAGAAATAAATACTACAGATCCGAAATATTACAAATGGACTCAATGGATTTTCATCAAAATTTATAATACATGGTTTGATGAAGAGGCTGGAAAGGGAAGACCTATTTCTGAATTGCCAATCCCGGAAGAAGTAAAGGAAAAAGGACGCGAAGCGATAAGAAAATACATTGATTCAAAAAGACTGGCTTATTACGATTATGCCCAGGTTTGGTGGTGTCCAAATTGCAGGATCGTTTGCGCCAATGAGGAAGTTCTTTCTGACGGCTCCCATGAAAAATGCGGAACTATAGTTGAAAAAAAGAACCTGAAACAATGGATGCTTCGCATAACTTCTTATGCTGAACGACTTTTGAAAGGTATTGACTCACTCGACTGGCCTGAGGGAATCAAAGATATGCAGAGAAACTGGATTGGCCGATCTGAAGGCGCCGATGTTGATTTTGCTGTAGATGGAATGGAAGAGAAAATAACAGTGTTTACAACAAGACCGGATACATTGTTTGGCGCAACTTACCTTGTGCTCGCTCCTGAATATCCTTTAGTTAAAAAACTAACAAAACCCGAAAGAAAAGCTGATGTTGAAAATTATATACAGGCAGCTTCTCTTAAGTCGGATCTTGATCGTACAGATCTCTCCAGAGAGAAAACAGGCGTCTTTACCGGCAGTTATGCAATTAACCCGGTAAACCTCAATAAAATACCAATATGGGTGGCTGATTATGTTCTTACAGGCTACGGTACAGGGGCAATAATGGGAGTTCCGGCACATGACACTCGAGATTTTGAATTCGCTTTTAAGTTCGGGATACCTGTAATCTGTATAATGGACCCCGATACTGATGATGAGGAACAGAGAAAACGGATACTCGCAGGTTATGAATGCTGGACTGAAGACGGCCGATATATCAATTCATCAAATAACATAACCGGAATCGATATTAATGGACTTAACAAGGAAGCCGGCATATCAAAAATAATTACATGGCTTGAAGAAAAAAAACTGGGTAAAGCAAAAGTGAATTATAAATTACGCGATTGGTTATTCAGCCGACAACGCTATTGGGGAGAGCCTTTCCCTGTAATTCACTGGGAGGACGGCGAAATTTCAGTTCTTGACGAAAATGAACTGCCCCTTGAACTGCCACCGCTCGAAAATTACCAACCTGGAGAAACAGGCGAGTCACCACTGATTAATGCAACTGGCTGGCTAAATGTTACCGACGCAAACGGCAGGAAAGGAATACGCGAAACTAATACTATGCCACAATGGGCTGGCTCATGCTGGTATTACCTAAGATTTATCGACCCGAAAAACGACAATGAAATATTCGACCCTGCAAAAGAAAAATACTGGATGCCCGTCGACCTATATATAGGAGGAGCCGAACATGCAGTGCTTCACTTGCTCTACAGCCGTTTCTGGCATAAAATATTATTCGACCTCGGAATTGTCTCAACCGATGAACCATACAGGAAATTATTCAATCAAGGTATGATACTTGCTTTTGCGTATGAAACCAATAAAGGCGCAAAAGTATCGAGCGATCTGGTTGTTGAAAAAAATGGCAAATATTATCATAAAGAAACAGGTGAGGAACTAAGACAAATAGTTGCCAAAATGTCAAAAACCCTCAAGAATGTGATCAATCCTGATGATGTGGTGAACAGATATGGCGCCGATTCACTTCGACTTTATGAAATGTTTATGGGCCCTCTCGAAGTAACCAAACCATGGGATGAAAAAGGTGTAAAAGGTGTTTTCGGATTCCTCGGCAAGACTTTCAGGTTCCTTTCGGAAAAAAACAATATTTTCGTGGGAGATGAAGACCCGGAGGTACTTAAATTACTTCACCAGACAATTAAAAAAGTAGAAAGAGATATAGAAGGATTAAGATTCAATACTGCTATTTCTTCAATGATGATTTTTATAAACCTTGCAACTCGAAAAGGTAAAATAACAAAAAATAGCGCCGAAGCTTTCATAAAAATATTGTCTCCATTTGCACCTCATGTTTCAGAAGAATTGTGGAATTTGCTCGGACATGAAAAAACTCTTGCTTATGAACCATGGCCTGAATATAATGAGGAATATCTTAAAGAAAATGAATTTGAATATCCTGTATCCTTTAACGGCAAACTCAGGTTTAAACTCGAACTCCCACTTTCAATGAATAAAGATGAAATATCAGCCCGCGTCCTTTCGGATGATAGAACTATTAAATGGCTTGCAGGCAAAAAACCTGATAATATAATTGTAGTACCGGGGAAAATTGTCAATGTGGTAATCAAATAACGGAAACCACATAATACACTTACCTATGCAGCATAAAATCATTTCATACTTTAATGGTACAATAATTTATTTTTTATCTGCTTTAATTTTATTTAGCACATTACTTTGTAATCCAATACAAAAAACCGATTCTAATCAGCCACAAATGAATAACAGTATAATTAACGAAAATAAACCAGAGTCTGTATTATATGGAATTCCGGCCGATTCTTTTAATATTAGCAAAGGAATAATTAAACCTAATACTTTTTTATCCGATTTGCTGTCTTCTTACGGAATTTCATCTCATACTATTGATTCACTTGTAAGAAATTCGAAAGATGTGTTTGACGTAAGAAAGATCAGAGCCCGACATGAATATATGGCTATGACGGATTTTGCTGATACTACACGGCTGAGATACTTCATTTACAAACATGAGCCTGGTCTTTCATATATTTTCAGCTTCAATGATTCACTGAACATTACACCATATATTACAAAGCCAGAATCGTTAATCAAATTTTCATCCTTTACTATTGAAACCTCATTGTGGGATGCAATAGAAAAAGCCGGCGTAAATCCCGAACTTGCAACAGTTCTTTCAGAGATATTTGCATGGACAGTAGATTTTTTTGGTTTACAAAAAGGAGACAAATTCAAAGTTATTTATGAAGAAAAAATTTTAGACGATAATTATATCGTGCCCAGGAAAATTTTCGGAGCGTCTTTTATATCCGGTAAAAGAGAATATATGGCAATCCCTCTGATACAGGATGGAAAAGAAGATTATTATGATGCCGATGGGACAAGCCTTCGCAAGGCTTTTCTTAAGGCTCCTCTTAAATTCAGTCGTGTATCATCCCGCTATTCTTCCGGAAGAATGCATCCTGTTTTGAGAATTGTAAGACCTCATTATGGAGTCGATTATGCAGCACCAATCGGCACGCCGGTTTATACAGTAGGCGATGGAATAATTACAGAAACAGGGTCGGACGGAGAAGCCGGAAAGTATGTCAAAATAAAACATAATAGCGTCTATTCCACAGCCTATTTGCATTTGAGTTCATATGCCAGAGGCATTACACCAGGTGCTGCAGTCAAACAAGGAGACTTGATAGGTTTTGTAGGAAGTAGTGGTCTGTCAACAGGCCCCCATCTCGATTTCAGATTCTATAAAAACGGCTATCCCGTTGATCCACTTAAAGTGGAAGCACCTCCGTCTGAACCTGTAAAAAAAGAAAATATTGAAAAATTTAACAAAATAAAATTCGTCATCTCTCTTCTTTTAAACCAGATTGATTAATACTTTCACCTGTTATTATTTTTTCAATTATCTCAGGGTAATATCTGTATTCAAGTTCATGAACTTTTTTTGCAAGAGAATCAACAGTCTCACCCGGATCAATCGGACACTGCGCCTGAAAAATAATGTCACCCTCATCATATTTCTCATTAACATAATGTATCGTTATCCCCGATTCTTTCTCACCAGCTTCTATGACTGCCTTGTGAACCCTGTCGCCGTACATACCTTTTCCGCCATATTTGGGTAATAGTGCAGGATGAATATTTATAATTTTCCCCCTATATCTGTTGAGAATATTTTCAGGCACAAGCCATAAAAACCCGGCCAGAACAATAAAATCAATATTGTTTGAAATAAGTGTTTCAAGTACCTCTTCTGTTTTATAAAATTCATGACGGTCGAAAATTTTTATAGGTATATTGTATTGCTTCGCTCTTTTAATTACATAAGCTTTCGGATTATTTGACAAAACAAGAGCTACTTTTGCACTTTTTTTGTTCAAAAAATATTTAATTATGTTTTCAGCATTGGTACCTGATCCAGATGCAAAAATCGATATATTACACATTTACAATATATTATACTAAATGTTTAATTTCAGCTATAAAAACTGTAATTTACTTTATATGATTGATTTATAAAAATTTGTAATCATTTTTATATAAAAATAGCTTAAATCATTTGAAAAATATTGTACAAATATATTTCTTTGCACTATCTTTAAATTGAATATTAATTAAAATTTAAGATTATGTCAGACATTGCCAAAAGAGTAAAAGAGATTATCGTTGACAAACTGGGAGTAGATGAATCCGAAGTAACTCCAGAAGCTAGTTTTACCAATGACCTGGGAGCTGATTCTCTTGACACAGTTGAGCTCATTATGGAATTTGAAAAAGAGTTCAATATTGGAATACCCGACGACCAGGCAGAATCAATCAATACAGTTGGAGAAGCGATTAAGTATATCGAGGAGAATGCAAAGTAATTTTGCCCTCTAATAATATTTTTTATGAAAAGAGTTGTAGTGACAGGAATAGGGGCTTTGACTCCAATAGGAAATACTTTGCCTGAATATTGGGAAGCATTGAAAAATGGTGTCAGTGGTTCAGATTTTATCACTAAATTCAATACAGAAAAATTCAAAACAAAATTTGCTTGTGAGATAAAAAACTACGACTCTAACAATTATTTTGACAGAAAAGAGGCCAACAAAATGGATATTTATTCGCAATTTGCTCTCATCGCAGTCGAGGAAGCAATCCAAGACTCAGGTCTCGACCTGGATAAAATCGACAAGGATCATACGGGCGTTATCTGGTCATCCGGGATAGGAGGCCTGGATACTTTTTACAATCAAATCAAAAATTTTGTTCTTGGTGACGGTACTCCAAGGTTCAGCCCATATTTTATCCCGAAAATGATAAGTAATATTGCAGCAGGACTTATTTCCATGAAGTACGGACTCAGGGGCCCAAGCTTTTCAACTGTATCAGCCTGTGCTTCTTCAACAAATGCTATCATTGATGCTGTAACTTATCTCAGGCTTGGCAAGGCTTCTGTTTTTATTTCGGGAGGCTCAGAAGCAGCAATAAATGAACCTGGTATAGGTGGTTTCAACTCGATGCAGGCATTATCAACAAATAATGAAGAGTATAAGACTGCCTCCCGCCCTTTCGATAAAACAAGAGACGGATTTGTAATGGGTGAAGGAGCAGGCGCTCTTATACTTGAGGATTATGAACATGCAAAAGCCAGAGGTGCCAAAATATATGCGGAAATTATCGGCACAGGTATGTCGGCCGATGCATATCACCTTACTGCCCCTCATCCAGAAGGCCTTGGCGCAATAAATGTTATGAAGTATGCCCTTGAAGATGCAATGCTTAAACCCGAAGATATTGATTATATTAATGTTCATGGCACTTCAACCCCACTTGGTGATATAGCCGAAGTAAAAGCCATTATAAATGTGTTCGGCCAACATGCCTATAAACTCAATATAAGCTCTACAAAATCAATGACCGGGCATTTACTCGGTGCTGCCGGCGCCATTGAAGCAATTGCTACAATAATGGCCGTAAAAAATGATATCGTTCCACCTACAATTAATTTCAAAGTCCCTGACCCTGAAATTGACCCCAATCTAAATCTGACAATTAATAAGTCACAGAGCAGAAGAATTTACGCCGCTATGTCCAATACTTTTGGTTTCGGCGGTCAAAATGCTTCACTTGTAATAAAGAAATTTGAGAATTAGCACCTTGTTTTTCCAGGGAAAAAACGGCACCACATTATTCCTCAACAGGAAGATTTTTAAATCAGATATCGAAAAGATACTTGGTACAAAACCTGGTAATCTCCGTATTTATGAATTGGCCTTAATACACAGTTCAGCATCACTTACCCTTCCCGACGGCAGCAAAATTAACAATGAACGACTTGAATTCCTGGGCGACTCTATATTGAATTGTGTATTATCCGATTACCTTTTTAAGAAATTTCCTGAAGCAAATGAAGGCTTTATGACTAAAATCAGGTCAAAAATAGTCAATGGGGACATACTAAATCAGATTGCTCTATCAATAGGAATTGATAAAATATTAATTTCCAATCTTTCACCCCTCAATAATACTAAAAAACTTTATGGTAATGCTTTTGAGGCTTTTACAGGTGCCGTTTTTATTGATAAAGGATATGACGGCACAAAAAAATTCATTATTAATCAGGTTATTGGTAAATACATTAACTTCGAAAAACTAATAAACACCGATAATGACTATAAAAGCCTTGTGCTCGAATGGATACAAAAAAGAAAACTGAATCTTTCTTTTATAAACAGCGAGGATTATGACGACAAGTTGAAAAAGACAATTTTTTCATCTCAGATTCTTATTGACGGCAAAAACTATGGCCAGGGGTTAGGCGCTTCAAAAAAAGAGGCCGAACAGGAAGCATCGCGGCAAGCGTGGGAAAAGATAAATATATGAAATCGGGTAAAAAAATTACCAGGATAAAACTCGAAAATGTTGCTAATGAAATAAATTCCCTTGTTTTTGGAATTGTTTCAGCAGAACCTGATTACAAAATATCTATCGCTTTAAACAGGAAACTCAATATCTCACTTAAAAAAACAATTCCTTATGAAATAAGCGGTAATAAACAAAGCTTCAGCAGGTTTATTGATTTTTCAGGAATGCCCGAAACTTCTTTTGTATTGGTTTCCAATAAGTCGGGAGACTCTTTTCTTTCTAAGAAATATAGCCGCATCGATTATTTTCTCAAACTTTCAGGTTCTATTCACATGCAAGAGTCAGGAAAACTGCTGTCAAGTTTGAGAGAAATCAATGGCATAGTAGCAGTATTCCCCCTGAAAAGCAACGAATTCGACATTAATATTTTTAATCCTTATTAAGAGCCAAAACAAAATCCTAAAGGCTAAATACCGACAAAAACTTATAAACATAATGATTGATCTGGATATCCTGCTGTGAAAGCAATGAATCAAAAAGAAAAGCCGCCGGAACCGGCGGCTTACTTTTTGATAACCCTAAAACTAACCTAACCTATGAAAAAAACCTCTTTTTTATAATCTCAAATATCGTGCCAAAACGATACAAAGGTAAAATTAATTTTTTTAATAAAAAATTTAATATCTAAAAAAATACATTTTTAACAAACTTTTAATATTATTTTAAAAATATTAAGAAATTTTTTTTAAATATAACATTATATCAACTAATCAGTCATCCAAGTTGTTAAAGAAAGTTAAATTGTGTTAAAAATAAATGAGATACAACTACTTTTGTAATTAATGAAAAAGAAATTAATAGTGATTCTTGCCCTTTTCTTTTTTATTACCATTTCAGGGCTCACACTTATCCAGTTATATTGGATAAAGAATGCTATTTCAATTACCGACCAGCAATTTCGTTATCAAGTAAATAAAGTTCTCGAAACAGTTGTTATGAACCTAGAAGAAAAGGAATTGATTAACAGAATAATCGAAGAAATTGATACTTCAAGCACACATCGAAGCAAAACCACATTGCCTCTTAACTCCTCAACCGATGGATCTTTCAACTATCCAGTGGAGACAAAACGTTTTGAGATATATGGCCTTAACTATTCAGAAAAACCTATTATTGTTGATAGAAAAGGACAGCAAATCATTATGTCTTCGGAAGATGAGAACTTCTTACTTGCAGGCGATACGCTCGAAAATGTTACCGAAACAATTGCGCCCGGTATGAAAAAACGCATTGCTAACAAAATAATTTCCATTGAAACAATAATGGGAAAAATGCTTAGTAATACTCCTGATATTAACGACAGAATAAACCCTCAGGTTATTACCAGTATGCTCGACGAGGCTCTAATGAATGCAGGAATTCCACTTAAATATGAAGTTGCCGTTACTTCGGGCCGACCCGGAATAGTGTGGAAAACTCCTGGATATAAAGATACACCTGGTATAAATCGATTTATGAGACAACTTTTCCCGAACGATCCTGTTCCAGGTCAAAACCATTTGATCATCTATTTTCCCCAGGAACGTCAATATAAATTTGAAAAAATTGGTTTCCTCGGACTTATGTCAATACTTTTTACCTTACTGCTTATTTTTCTCGCTACTGGAACATTTATTGTCATTTTCCGACAGAAAAAAATATCTGAAATAAGAAACGACTTCATACACAATATGACACACGAACTTAAGACGCCCATTTCAACAATTTCCCTTGCTGCCCAGATGTTATCAGATAAATCTATATCGAGCGATATAAAAGATGTTGATAGCCTTGCCAAAATTGTGTCGGATGAAAGCCTCAAACTGAAACATCATGTAGAAAATGTACTGCAAACTGCAATTTTTGAACATTCCAAACTTAAACTCAATCTGACCGAAACTGATGTCCATGAAATACTTAACCGGATAATTGAAGGGTTAAGCCTTCAAATAAAATCGGTTAACGGAACAATAATAAAAGACTTTCAATCTAAAAGCCATGTAATACAGATTGATGAAGTACATTTTTTAAATGCTGTTTCAAACCTTCTCGACAACGCAATTAAATATTCAAAAGATAAATTGGAAATTACTGTTTCAACACGCGATGCTAAAAACAATATTATAATTACGATCGAAGATAATGGTATTGGAATTCCTCATAAAGATCTGAAGAAAATTTTTGAGAAATTTTACAGAGTACACACAGGCAATATTCATAATGTTAAGGGATTCGGCCTTGGCCTTAGTTACGTCAAAAAAGTCATCGATGACCATAACGGCACTATTAAAGTTGAGAGCCAGCCTGGGAAAGGAACAAAGTTTACTATATGCTTACCTAAAATAGAAAATAATGAAAAAAAGAAAAATTCTTCTTGCTGAAGATGATAAAAACCTGGGGACGCTTCTTAGGAATTATCTTAATATGAAAAATTTCGATACCACTCTTTGTGCAAATGGGAAAGAGGCTCTTGAGGTTTTTTTAAAAGAACCATTCGACCTCTGCCTCCTTGATATAATGATGCCCGAAATTGACGGGATTACCCTTGCAAAGGAGATAAGAAATAAAATACCTGACATGCCCATTATCTTCCTTACTGCCAAAAATATGAAAGAAGATATAATTGAGGGATTCAAATCGGGCGCTGATGATTACATTACAAAACCATTTTCAATGGATGAGCTTATTTATCGTATTGAGGCTATATTGAGAAGAGTATCAGATAAAAAAGAATACAAAAAGGAAGAAATTTATAAAATAGGCGAATATACATTTAATACTCTTAACCGGATACTTACATGGCACGATAAGTCACTTAAACTTACAACAAAAGAATCGGAGCTTCTTGAACTTCTTTGTTCACATAGAAATGAGATACTTGAAAGGAATTATGCACTTAAAGCTATATGGGTTGACGATAACTATTTCAATGCTAGAAGCATGGACGTCTATATAACAAAACTTCGTAAATATCTTAAAGACGATCCATCGGTCAAAATTCTTAATGTCCACGGGAAAGGTTATAAATTAATATCCTAACAAATTACCCTGACTCGGTATTTTTCTGGTCAGGGTATATGCATAAAGGTCAGGTTAGTAGGTTTAGATTTATGCCTGTAGGATATATATTTTACATCGGACTAAGATATAATAATTTTTTTGTTTTTAAAATATCCTACGCGGAAGTGATATATTCAAGGTAAAATTTTATTTATTCGAGTTTAAGTACTGCGAGGAATGCTTGTTGTGGAACCTGGATATTTCCGATCTGACGCATTTTCTTTTTGCCTTTCTTTTGTTTTTCAAGTAGTTTTCTTTTGCGTGTAATGTCTCCACCATAACATTTTGCAGTCACATCTTTCCTTACAGCTTTTACAGTTTCACGTGCAATTATCTTCGAACCGATAGCTGCCTGAATTGCAATTTCAAATTGCTGACGTGGGATGAGTTCTTTCAATTTAGCACACATTTTGCGGCCAAAATCATAAGCATGACTACGATGAATCAGTGTTGACAATGCATCAACCATTTCCCCGTTAAGCAGAATATCAAGTCGAACTAGGTCGGCTTCATGGTATGAAGTATAATAATAATCGAAAGAAGCGTACCCTTTTGAAATACTTTTCAGTTTATCATAAAAATCGAATACGATTTCTGATAGCGGCATTTCAAAAGTAATTTCAACTCTGTCGCGTGTAAGATAAACCTGATTGAGAAGTGTGCCCCTTTTTTCAATACAGAGTTTCATAATCGGACCTACATAATCGGCAAGGGTAATAATCTTTGCAATTATGTATGGTTCTTCTATATGGTCAATCTGAACAACAGGTGGGAGGCTTGACGGATTGTGGATTTCAATTTCTTCTCCTTTTTTTGTATAAACTTTATACGACACGTTCGGAACTGTAGTAATAACGTTCATGTTAAATTCTCTGTCGAGTCTTTCCTGTACTATTTCCATATGCAGGAGGCCTAAAAACCCGCATCTGAAGCCGAAGCCCAGAGCAGCTGAAGACTCTGGTACAAAAGATAGAGCTGCATCATTAAGCCTGAGTTTTTCAATTGATGACTTCAAATCTTCATAATCATCGGCATTTACTGGATATATGCCTGCGAAAACCATGGGTTTAACTTCTTCAAAACCTGAAATAGCTTCAATACAAGGTCTTTCGATATGAGTTATTGTGTCGCCCACACGTACTTCCGTTGAATCTTTAATACCAGAGATAATATATCCTACATCGCCGGTGCACATAAAATCACGTGGCTGAAGTTTCAGCTTAAAAACTCCTATTTCATAAGCTTCATACTCTCGCCCTGTTGAGAAAAATTTTACGAGGTCGCCTTTCCTAATAGAGCCATTCACTATTTTATAATATGCAATAATGCCCCGAAAAGGGTTATAAATAGAATCAAAAATCAAAGCCTGTAAAGGAGCGTCGGGTGAACCTGAAGGAGGAGGTATTTTTTTTACAATATCGTTTAATATCCTTTCGACACCCATTCCTGTTTTTGCACTTGCCTCAATAATATCTTCTCTTGGGCACCCCAGAAGATCAACAATTTGATCTTTTACTTCTTCGGGCATTGCAGTTGCCATATCCATTTTATTCAAAACAGGTATTATTTCAAGGTTGTGCTCCAGAGCCATATAAAGATTAGATATTGTTTGTGCTTGTATCCCTTGTGTTGCATCAATAACAAGCAGAGCCCCTTCACATGCGGCAATCGATCTCGACACTTCATAAGAAAAATCGACATGGCCTGGTGTGTCAATTAAATTAAGTATGTATTTCTGGCCTTCGAAAAAATATTCCATCTGTATCGGATGGCTTTTAATCGTAATCCCTCTCTCTTTCTCAAGTTCCATATTATCGAGTACCTGGTCTTGATGAACTCTTTCCGTAAGGGTATTGGTTTTTTCCAGAAGGCGATCAGCCAATGTGCTTTTACCGTGATCGATATGAGCTATAATACAAAAATTACGGATATTATTCATAATCAATAGTGGATGGAAGCGATGCAAAGATAAAAAATAATTACTACCTTATATAAAATAAAAGCCCGTTACCCGATTGGGCAAAGGGCTTTTTATATCATAAATTCCTTACTTTTACATCATGTCTCCCCCCATTCCGCCTCCCATGCCTGGGCCCGGAACGGCAGGTTTTTCTTCTTTCTCCTCAACAACTACAGCTTCAGTAGTAAGGAACATTCCGGCAACCGATGCAGCATTTTCAAGTGCAATTCTTGCAACTTTTACAGGATCAATAACTCCTGAATCATATAAGTTCTCGTATTTATCGGTTTGTGCATTATAACCATAGTCATTTTTACCGCTTTTAACTGTCTGAACAACTACAGCACCTTCACGACCAGCATTTTCAGCAATTTGCCTTAATGGTTCTTCAATTGCTCTCTTAATAATGTCGATTCCGATATTTTGGTCCTCATTATCACCTTTAAGACCATCAAGTGCTTTTAATGCACGGATATAAGCTACACCGCCACCAGGTATAATACCTTCCTCAATTGCGGCTCTCGTTGCATGAAGTGAATCATCAACTCTGTCTTTCTTTTCCTTCATTTCAACTTCGGATGCTGCACCAATATATATTACAGCAACGCCGCCCGATAATTTAGCAAGACGTTCCTGAAGTTTTTCTTTATCATAGTCGGAAGTGGTAACTGAAATCTGTTGTTTTATCTGGTTTATTCTGGCTTTAATCTGATCTTTATCGCCGGCGCCGTTAACTATTGTTGTATCGTCCTTATCAACGGTAACTTTTTCAGCACGACCCAGCATGTCTAATGTTGTATGTTCGAGTTTTAAGCCCTTCTCTTCGGAAATAACGGTTCCGCCTGTCAGAATGGCAATATCTTCAAGCATCTCTTTCCTTCTGTCACCGAACCCAGGAGCTTTCACTGCACATACTTTCAATGTGCCGCGTAGTTTGTTGACAACGAGTGTTGCAAGAGCTTCTCCTTCAACATCCTCAGCTATGATAAGAAGTGGCCTCCCTGTTTGGGCAACTGATTCCAGGATAGGTAGCATGTCCTTCATGGTCGAAATCTTCTTATCATGAATCAAGATGTAGGGATTATCAAGCTCAACTTCCATCTTTTCAGTATTAGTAACAAAATATGCAGAAATATAACCACGGTCGAACTGCATTCCCTCGACCACCTCTACTGTAGTTGCCATTCCTTTTGCTTCCTCAACAGTTATTACACCCTCCTTATGCACTTTGCTCATAGCTTCGGCAATCAGCTTACCAATCTCTTCATCATCATTAGCAGAGATACGGGCAACCTGCTCAATTTTACTAAGGTCGTCGCCCACTACTCTGGCTTGCGATTTCAAACTTTCAATAACTTTTGCTACAGCCTTGTCAATGCCTCTCTTTAAATCCATTGGATTAGCTCCGGCTGTAACATTTTTCAAACCAACATTAATAATTGCCTGTGCCAGAACAGTTGCAGTAGTTGTGCCGTCACCTGCATCTTCTCCTGTCTTGGAAGCAACCTCCTTAACAAGCTGAGCACCCATATTCTTATATGCATCGGAAAGTTCAATCTCCTTTGCCACGGTAACTCCGTCTTTCGACACAAGAGGTGAACCATATTTCTTTTCAAGTACTACATTCCGCCCTTTTGGACCAAGGGTTACTTTTACTGTATTTGCAAGGATATCAACTCCTTCTTTCATGAGTGCACGAGCCTCAACATTAAATTTAATTTCTTTTGCCATATTGTTTTAGTTTAATTTGATTGATTAGGAAAATTTTTACTGAATAAACAGAATGTCAGACTGCGACAAAAGTAAATATTCTTCTCCGTCAATAGTAAGTTCCTGTCCGGCATATTTGCCGTAAAGCACAACATCACCCTCCTTGACTTCCATTTCCTCGTCTTTCTTAGGAGCTCCAACAAGAACAACTGTCCCCTGACGGGGTTTTTCTTTTGCTGAATCGGGAATTATTATCCCACTGGCAGTCTTATCTTCTGCTTCATGCGGTTTTACAAGAACCTTTCCTGCCAGAACTTTGCCTTTTATTTTTGCCATTTTTATTATTGTTTTAGGTTTAACATTTATTAGCTGCACTGTCCTTGCATATATTATGCCAAACATATATTACTGCCAGTTTGATATTTTAGCATTCTTATTCAACTTGCATTTTTAACATCTGGAAATAAAAAAATCCGGCATATTGATTAGCTTACCAAATTAATTTTCTAACAAAAATAAAAATGTCAGTTTATGACAAACTGACATATAAAAGTTTAAATCTTAAGAAAATTTTTCATCGGCCTGGCTGCTGCTGATTCCCTTGCGGAGAAGGATTTGTACCTTCAGCGGGCGGTACTGCAGTCGGAAGTGTGGGGATTGCATTTGGGTCAATGGCATTCTGAATCTGATTCTCAATCCTCGAACGTTGATTTTCACCGCCTCTCGGTATAACCGCAGTTGCAACCAGAGAAAGAACTAGTATAAAAATTGCAATAGCCCATGTAGCCTTTTCAAGAAAATCGGCCGTTTTCCTAACACCCAATGACTGACCTGCGGAACTCCAATTAGAAGCTAAACCTCCACCTTTTGAATTTTGCACTAACACTACAAGTATTTGAAGGCAGCATGCAATAATTATCAATACAGTAATGAAAATATAGACACCCATTTCAATCTGACTTTATATTTTTTCTAATTTCTTCAATTTGAGATGCAAAATAACTACTTTTTTCTGGATATTTTATACACAATTTTTCATATAGTTCTATCGCTCTGGAAAAATAACCCTGGTTAACATATATTTTTGCAAGAGTTTCGGACACAAATTCTCCCTTTTCTTCAGTAAATGGTTTTGAAATATCAATAACAGGCTCTTCCCTTTTTTCTTTTGGCGGTTCTATTCTTGGATTGGCAAGAATAAATTTCTCAATAAGTTCTGCCTCTGTTACAGGACGGTCTGAAGCAATACTTATGGTATCCTCATTAATCTTCCCCTTTTCTTTCGTGTTAATTGAATCTGTTTCGAGTTCAAATAGCTCTTCCTTAGTCCCGTTCAATGAAAGGGACGGATCCATGTAAAAAACATTCTCTTCATATTTAGTTTCGCCGTCATCATAAATAATTTTAAGTATTGCCGAATTATCAAATTCAGAATCTGTAGCAATATAAATCGTATTATCATTATCTTTTACCGGCTCTTCAAGCAATTCCTTTTGTTCTTCCTGCTCAAACATTTTTGTGAGTTCTTCACTATTCCGGCCTATATCAATAACTACCTGAAGATTTTCCACAATATCATTTTGAGTTACGACTTCATGCTTGACTTTAGCCTTTGATGAATAATCGGAAAAAGTATTACTTAGTTTATCCGAATGAATAAGATAATATAGTACTTCCCTGTTCGCAATATTCAGAGCGGATTGATGAAGTTGATTTTCAAACCTCACGTCACCTGTATTATATAAACCCTTGAGAAGAAGAAGGTGAGCACTTTGAAACCAAGGATAAATACCGGTAAGCTCTTTCAGTTCAGCAGTAATCTCACGGGTAATTAAACCGCTGTTTTCTATAATATTCAAAAAATCCTTCCTGTTCATTATATTACCAGTTTACAAAAGCTGCATTGAAAATATCTTCTACGATCAGCTTAATTATTTCGTCGGAAAGTTCTTTTTCAACATCGCTGAGGTTCAGACGACTGTCATAATCTTTATATCTGGTAAATATCCTTTCATAACTATATTGAGGCTCAATGGTATTTGTGAATTTAACTTTAACAGATATTGTGAACCTATTCATAGCAGCTCTTGAATCGGCTGAAGCAGTAATAGGCCTGGTATTATAGTCTGTTATTTCGCCTTCAAAATTTACATCTCCAAAACCGTTGACTATACTCAATCGTGTTTGTGCTCTGCATTTATCTATTAATTCATCGGTAAGCGACTGGCTGAGACCGGGCTGAACAAGGCTCGCCCGATTCTGAAAATATTGTACGCTCAATGTCTTTACCTGTGGTGAAATACTTGCACCTGAAAAAGAATATGATATCTTGCATCCAACGGTAGAAAAAAATGCAAAAAGAATTAGAAAAACTAATATTCCTAGATATTTATTACATTTTAATGTCATACTCCTTTATCTTACGGTAAAGTGTACGTTCTGATATTCCAAGTTCCTTTGCGGCATATTTTCTTTTATGGTTATGTTTCTCCAGAGCTTTCTTAATAAGCTCGACTTCTTTATCGGAAAGAGAAAGAGATTCGTCTCTGATTTCTTCAGTATCTTGTATGACTACCGGTTCATCTTTTGATTTAAAATCAACAACCGGTTCCGAATTTACATTATTTAAATTATTATTTTTATTGATTCTTTCAATATCCATGAAATTCTTAAGAGTAGCTGAAGTTTCTTCTCTCAAACCTTCATCCCTTTCTTTATTAAGTATTTCAAAAATTAATTTTTTAAGATCATTTATGTCGCTCTTCATGTCGAACAGGATTTTATAAAGAATTTCCCTTTCTGAGGAAAAAGATTTTTCATCAGAGCGGTAAATAGGAGCAGGTAATTTGACATTTGTATAATCGGGAAGATAGTGCCTTAATATAGTATCAGTTATTTCCCGTTCATTCTCGATAATCGAGATTTGCTCAGTAATATTTTTAAGCTGTCGGACATTACCCGGCCATTCATAATTAAGCAACATAACCTGTGCTTCATTTGTGAGCTTTATCGGCGGCATCCTGTAACGTTCTGCAAAATCTGCAGCAAATTTACGGAACAGAAGAATGATATCCTCTCCTCGTTCTCTTAAGGAAGGTACCTTTATTGGAACTGTGTTAAGTCTGTAGAAAAGATCTTCTCTGAATTTACCCTCAGCAATTAATTCCAGTAAATCAACATTACTTGCAGCAATCACTCTAACATTGGTTTTCTGAACCTTTGATGAACCCACTCTAATAAATTCTCCAGTTTCAAGCACACGTAAAAGCCTTACCTGTGTTGAAAGCGGTAATTCTGCAACCTCATCGAGAAAAATCGTTCCAGTATCTGCTACTTCAAAATATCCTTTCCTGCTATCGGTAGCACCTGTAAAAGCACCTTTTTCATGGCCAAAAAGCTCCGAGTCTATTGTACCCTCCGGTATAGCTCCACAGTTGACCGGGATGTAAGGACCATGTTTCCGTGCGCTGAAATAATGAATTACTTGAGGAAATATTTCTTTACCTGTTCCGCTTTCACCTGTTATTAATACCGAAAGATCGGTTGGAGCAACCTGAACAGCAATGTCAAGTGCCTGATTAAGGCCTGGATAATTCCCGATAATGCCAAATCTTTGCTTTATACTCTGTAAATCTTTCATTCTTAATTTAACAATATTGCAAATTTAATGATTTTTTCTTGACAGTTAGAAATCCAAATTTTGTAATTTAGCACAATGAAGACAATAAGTGATATCAAAATCACGGGCATTATACCGGCACGCTACGGATCTACACGATTCCCGGGTAAACCACTTGCTCTCCTTGGGGATAAGACTCTGATAAGACGTGTTTATGAGCAATCTTCTTTAGCCTTAAAAGAAGTTTATGTAGCAACCGACGATAAGAGGATAATTGATGCTGTCAATTCATTCGGCGGGAAAGCCATAATGACATCTACCACTCACAGAAGCGGAACCGACCGATGCGCCGAAGCTGTAATATCAATTGAAAAAATTACAGGCAAGCCTGTGGATGTAATTATAAATATTCAGGGCGACGAACCTTTTATCCAGCCCGAGCATATACGCCTGCTCGCTTCTTGTTTCTACGACCCTTCCGTTGAAATAGCAACGATTATACGAAAAGTAAGCCCGGATGAAGACCTTTTTGACCCTAATCATCCTAAAGTTGTAATTAATATCAAAAGCGATGCAATATACTTCAGCCGTTCGGTTATTCCTTATTTCAGGGATGCAGAAAAAAATGAGTGGAGTAGCAGACATACTTATTTTAAACACATAGGTATATATGGATATAGAAAAGAGTCTCTTCTGAAAATAACTTCATTGAATCCCGGGTCTCTTGAGATTGCAGAATCACTCGAACAAAACCGCTGGATCGAAAACGGATATACTATTCGGACGGCAGTGGCTGACTGGAAAAGTATAAGTATTGACACTCCGGAAGATCTTGAAACTGCCAGAAGATTTCTTGAAAAATACTATCCTGAGCAAAAAAGTAACAGTTAGGCAGAATTAAAAACATATAATTTAAAAAATTGTCTCTGCCAAAAAGAGGCATTTTTACAATAAATCAAATCAACGAATTAAAATATTCCTTTTCACCAGTAAAATCTATACCCGGTATTTTCTTTTCAATTGCTGAAATCCTATCAAGAATATTTATTGAAAATTTTTTAGCTGATTCGCCCGCTGGAGACAATAACCTGTGTTTGCTGGCCTTTACTATCTCCATGACTTCATTTATAAGACAAATAGTTTCATCGCTGAAATATGCACGTGAAAAGGCATTAAAAACATAATTGACAGCAAACGAAGAAGGATGTACCATATCGTCGTTGTAAAACCTGTAATCGCGAAGGTCGTCTATAATTAGTTCATAGGCCGGAAAATACCGTGGAAACGAAGGATGAGAAAGTAACTTTTCAATTGAGAGAAAAAGCACCGATTTGCTTACCTGATTTCCATGAGCGCCCTCTTTCATATAACGCACAGGGCTTACGGTGAATATTGTTTTCAGCCTGTTGTTGAAGCTTTTAATCCTATCGAGCAAAGGCATCCAGAATTCACATATCGAGTCAACCGATAAAAGCTCCTCGACAAAATAATATGAAGGAAGCTTATGACAGTTTGAAACAATCATTCCGTTTTCTCTTAATCTATAAACCCTTGCCGTTCCAAATGTAAAAAACAGAAAAGAAGCCTCTTTTAGAAAATCATGAGCTTTAATGATTGATTCATTTATCCTTCCAATAACTATATCGAAATTATCCGATGAAAACTCAGTATTGTGAAAAAAACTATGATAAAGATTATCATATCTGAAAATATCGTCTATGCCGAATAATTTTCTTTCCATAATAATATCGATTGTATTACCCACAGAAACAGGATTATATACAGATCCGAAAGGATTAATCATTACTTTCATTTTTAGCTCTTCCATCCTGCGCCCTGTTTCAAAAGCAAAACACGATCCAATGAACAGCACGGGAGTAAAATAACTTATTTTCTCACGTGAAGGCTCTATATCGAAAGTCGTCCGTAGTATCATATATAAATATTTTCTCCTTTTTAATTAAAAGAGACGATAAAAATAAAGATAATTTTCAGGTTTAAAATCCAAAAATATAAAATATTCCTTTTAATCATAATTTATATTGATTTCTATAATTCATTAGTTTATAATCATTTCCAATATATTTCTATTTAGAATATATAATTTTTTATATATTTATAGATATTTGGATATTTATATCTTAATATATTTTATTATCTTTGCAATGTATAAACCATAAAAATACCAACAATGACAACAAATGAATTTAACGATAAACTAATAGAAATGAATGGCAACCTAAGAAGGTTCGCTATGAGTTTAACAGCCGACAGAAATGATGCATCCGACCTGATACAGGACACATATCTTAAAGCGATTACTTTCAGGAACAAGTTCGCTGACAATTCAAACCTGAAAGCATGGGTCTTTACAATTATGAAAAATACATTTATAAATAATTACCGTAGAGGCGTCAAAGAAAATAATTTAATTGACACTACAAAAGATTTATATTATGTTAATCTTTCAGTGGATAAAGGTTTTGTTTCGCCCGAATCCAATTATTCTGCAAAAGAAATAATAAAGGCCATAGAAGGGCTTGATGATGAATTTAAAATCCCTTTTATAATGCACCTTGAAGGGTATAAATATCAAGAAATTGCCGAAAAACTCAATCTCAAAATAGGAACGGTAAAAAGTAGAATTTTCTTCTCACGCCGGAAGCTTATGAAAATACTTGGAGATTACAATTAAAAATAACTATCATCAGTCATCAATTAAAAAATGTAATTTTGTTACTGAAAATATTCTGATCGTATGCAGAAAATTATTTCAATAAACACGAATGCAAGAAATGCTTTGTACGATATTACGTCAATGGTTTCTTCTATTGTAAAAGAAAGCGGGATAAAAAACGGTCTTGTTTCCGTTTATGCCAGAGGTTCTACTGCGGCAATAATGATTCAAGAAAATTGGGATGAGTCTGTTCAGAAAGATGTTGTTACACTTCTCAATAAGTTGATCCCTCGTGGTATATGGGAACACGACAGGCAGGACAATAACGGTGATGCTCATTTAAAAGCAGGTATTGTAGGACCATCCCAAACAATTCCAATTATTGACGGTTCGCTCGGTCTTTCAACATGGCAGAATATTTTCTTTTGTGAATTTGATGGCCCGCGTAATAAAAGAGAGATTGCCGTTACAGTAATAGAAGATAAGTAACAAAATAATCTCTTACAAGTTCATTTCTCTAATTATCGGTTATTATTCAGAATAATATCGATATTTTTCCTGAATTTGTCGAATCCTGTCCGGGCTATTGGTGTATTTTCGAAGATTCTTTCAAATCTCTCCTCTGTGAGTAAGATCCATTCGTCTTTTGTCAAATATTTCAGTTCTTCTGAAATATCGAATTCATGATGATTATGATTTTGGACATTCTTGTTATAAGGGCAGACTTCCTGGCAGAGGTCACATCCATAAATCCGATTTTCGAATAATAATGCCAGTTCAGGAGGTATTGGGTTTTTACTTTCAATTGTAAGATTTGATATACATTTTCTTGCATCAACAGTATAGTTACCATTAATTGCTCCGGTCGGACATCTTTCAAGGCATTTCGTGCATTCGCCGCATTTTCCATCATTATCGGGAGTATCACATTGAAGGGATATGTTCACCAGAATAACTCCAAGAAAAAAGAATGAACCCTTTTGTTTATTTATTAAAAGTGAGTTCTTGCCCTGCCAGCCAAGGCCTGCTTCAACAGCCCATATTTTTTCGGCAATAGGCCCTGTATCGCAAAATACTTTGCCTTCTGAACCTGGTGAGACAGATTGGATAAATTCGAGCAGTAACTTCAATTTAACGGTAACGACTTTATGATAATCCATTCCCAGAGCATACCTCGAGACAACAGGGACATCATTATAAATCTGGACATTATCTGTATAATAATTCATTCCGGTTACGATTACTGAAAGTGCATCCGGTAAAAGTTTGAAAGGATTTATTCTTGTTTCAATATCACGGCAAAGCCAATTCATTTTATCATTTTGTCCCTCCACGCACCATTTCCTGAAGCTTTGTTCATACTCCGAAAGACGTCTGGCAGGAGCAACACTACAAAGATCAAATCCAAGTGAAAAAGCCTTCTCCTTTATATCTGACAACAAACTCATTTTAAACTTCAGGTTTATTCCCACAACTATTACATGAGGCCAAGTTCAAGCCTCGCTTCATCGCTCATCATACTTATGTCCCATGGAGGATCAAATGTCAGCTTGAGATCACATTCTTTTACACCGCGTATGTTTGAAACCTTGTATTTTACTTCTTCCAGAATATCTCCGGCAATTGGGCAGCCTGGTGCAGTTAATGTCATTGTAATATGAGCTACATGATCATCATCAACTTCTACTTTATAAACCAGTCCCAGATCGAATATATTTATAGGAATTTCCGGATCATAAACAGATTTCAACACTCCTGTTATGCGTGATTCTATTTCTCTTTTTTCTGAAGATTCCATTTTTAAAGTTTTTAATAGTTAATGGCGAAACATGGTTTTAAACCTGAAATTACTAAAAAGTATTTTAACCACATACTTTTGCATTTTATATTCTCTAAGTAAGGAAAAGACCATTAAACTAAGGCGTATTATTTTTGCCTTTTAATTCAAAGGCCATAGCATAGAGTTTCATTTGTTTTATCATGGCGAGTAGACCGTTGGAGCGAGTAGGTGACAGGTTTTGTCTCAAACCTATTTTATCAATAAACCATAAGTCGGCGTTTTTTATCTCTTCCGGAGTGTGACCTGACAAAACTTTTATAAGAAGGGATATTATTCCTTTAGTAATTAGTGCATCGCTATCTGCGCTGAAAGTAATTATTCCATCTTTGAATTCCGGGTAAAGCCACACTTTCGACTGACAGCCTTCAATTAGATATTCATTTGTTTTTTTCGAAGGATCTAATGGAGGGAGTTCTCTCCCTTTTTCAATTAGAAGACTATATTTATCCATCCAGTCGTCGAATTCCGAAAATTCATCCACTATCTGTTGCTGCGCTTCGTTGATAGTCATATATTAATATTATAATATCATTTCAATAACTTTCTTAACACCGTTTGCAAGTAGATCAATCTCGTCATAAGTGTTATAAAAGCATAATGAAGCTCTTATAGTTCCGTCTATTCCCATACGATCCATAAGGGGTTGTGCACAATGATGGCCTGTTCTGACAGCAATTCCAAGCTTATCGAGTATCATCCCGGCGTCGTATTGGTGAATTCCTTTAATGATAAAAGAAATAATTGAAATTTTGTTTTCACTATTTCCAATTATTTTAATCTTGTCGTTTTCAGATAGTTTTTCAGTGGCATATCGCAAAAGTTCGTTCTCGCGAGCGAAAATTTCTTCAATTCCAGTTTCGATAATATAATCAATAGCTCTGCCAAGTCCTATTGCACCGGGGAAATTTGTTGTGCCGGCCTCAAATTTGAAAGGGAGACCGTTATAAATAGTCTTTTCAAAAGTCACTTTTTCTATCATGTCTCCTCCACCCTGGTAAGGAGGCATTTCATCTAGATATCTTTCCTTTCCATAAAGCACCCCTATTCCTGCAGGTGCATAAATCTTATGTCCTGAAAAAACATAAAAATCACACCCTATGTTTCTTACATCGGCTGGTCGATGGGGTATGCCCTGAGCCCCGTCAACAAGAACAGGTATGTTAAAATTATGAGCGGCATTAATTATTTCTTTTACCGGAACAGTCACTCCAAGCGCATTTGACACCTGAGTCACTGCCACAATCTTTGTTTTTTCGGTGAGCAACTTAAGATATTCTTCAAGAATTATTTCTCCGTTATCATTGACAGGAATAATTTTTAGTTTTGCGCCTTTGCGTTCGCACAGCATCTGCCAGGGAACGATATTTGAATGGTGTTCGAGGTTACTTATAAGAATTTCGTCACCTGCCGTTACATATTTTTCTCCAAATGAGAAGGCCACTGCATTTATTGAACCTGTTGTTCCCGAAGTAAAAATTATTTCTTCTTTTTTCTCAGCATTTATAAACGATCTCACCTTTTCTCTGGCATTCTCATAGGCTTCGGAAACCATATCGCTCAAAAAATGAACCCCTCTATGAACATTTGCATTGTAGCGCTTATAAACTTCATCAACGGCATCAATGACGCATTCAGGTTTTTGTGTTGTTGCAGCATTGTCAAAGTAAACAAGTTTTTTACCATAAACCTCTCGTTTAAATATGGGGAAATCATTTCTAATATTTAGAATATCTTTCACTATATTGTTTTTTAACCCGGGTTAGCTGCACTTTATCATGCATAATGCACATCTTGTAAGTTCTCCTCTAAGTCGTTGCATTACAAGTTCGTCCATTCTTTTACGCAATGGTTTAGCCGGAATGCCTTTTATAACTTCATCGGCAAATGCAAACATCAGCATCCTCCTTGCTTCATTTCGGCTTATACCTCTCGATTGCATGTAAAACATTGCATTTTCATCGAGCTGCCCCACTGTTGCTCCATGGCTACATTTAATATCATTGGCGAATATTTCGAGTTGTGGCCTGGCATTCATTCTTGCATCGGGTGTAAGAATGATACTGCTTGTTTTCTGATAGGCGGAAGTGCCTTGTGCTCCTTTTGAAACATAAACTCTTCCGGTGAAAGCACCTGTGGCTTTTTCATCGAGTACACCTTTAAAAAGCTGATTACTTGTACAGTTTGGAGAAAGATGCTCTACACTGACATAATTATCAACGTGTTGATTTTTATCGGAAAGGTGAAGCCCATGAAAATTGCATTCTGCCCTTTCTCCATTAAGATAACTGCTCGTGCTATTACGAACCAACCCGCCATGAAGAGTGATGTTGTTTGAATAAACAACTGAGTTACGTTGCTGGCAAATAAATGTATTGATTATTTTATAAGCATTATTATGTTCGTTTTGTACTCTAATAATATCGAATCTTGCATTTTCATCTACATATACTTCCGTTATACTGTTAGTAAGCAAATGGCCTGAGGATAATGCATGATCACAAATAATCAGACTGAAAGATGAATTTTTGCCTGCAATAATCAAATTGCGGTTTTGGTTAAAAATATCGGCTTCAGAATCAACAAAGTTAATTAACTGAATTGGTTTGTTTAGATTCGTACCGTCAGGAACATAAACAAATACCCCGTCGAATGCCATTGCCGAATTAAGAGAAATAAGCCCGTCATTCTCAATACGGACATATTTGCCAAAATGTTCTTCAATCAGGGAGGGAAATTTTTTTGCAGCTTCTGTAAGGCTTCCTAACCATACATCTCCGGGTAATTCATTTAAATTATTATTTACAGGAGGAAAGAAACCATTAAAAAGGATTATTCCGTATGAATCGAGATCTTTAATGCTGCAACTGAATTTTTCGGCCTTTGCAAAATCATCTGGACCTGGAATAAATAAATTTTTATAATCATAATCAAAAAATGTTGCAAGGTCAGTATATCTATAAGCTTCATCCTTTTTTGTGGGAATTCCGACACTTGCGAATCTGTTTATTGATTCTTCCCTGATAGAATTAAAAAGAGGAAAAGATGATGATTTAATCCTTGAAACATTATCTTTATAGAGTCTGTAATATTTATCTGTTAATTTAGTCTGGGCTTCCATTGCGGTTAACTTTTTTCGACCTCATTTTTTATCCATTCATATCCTTGTTTTTCAAGTTCGAGAGCCAGCTCCTTACCGGCCGACTTTACTATTCTCCCGTCGTAAAGTACATGCACAAAATCGGGTATGATATAATCGAGGAGTCGCTGATAATGTGTAATGACAATTGTTGCATTATCCGGTCTTTTTAAAAGGTTGACGCCATTTGCCACAATTTTAAGAGCATCTATATCGAGGCCCGAGTCAGTTTCGTCGAGAATGGCGAGTTTTGGTTCCAATATAGCCATCTGGAAAATTTCGTTTTTCTTTTTCTCTCCTCCTGAAAAACCTTCGTTAACGGAGCGATTGGCGAGTTTGGAATCGATTCCAACAAGCTCTTTTTTTTCACGCATCAGTTTTAGAAAGTCGGACGACGATAATGGTTCAAGCCCTTTATGTTTTCTGTGTTCATTAACAGCAGTTTTGAGGAAGTTCACCATACTTACTCCAGGTATTTCTACAGGATATTGGAAACAAAGAAAGATACCTTCCCATGCTCTTTCCTCAGGGCTCATCTCAAGAAGATTTCTGCCATACCATGTTACTGTTCCCTCTTTTACTTCAACAATGTTTCTTCCGGCAAGAACTGCTGCAAGAGTACTTTTCCCAGAGCCATTAGGTCCCATAATAGCATGAATCTCTCCCTCTTTCACTTCGAGGTTGATTCCTTTCAATATCTCCTTACCCTCTATAGATGCTCTTAAATTTTTAATACTGAGCATAATACACTATTTATAATTATATAATTATCATCCAACACTGCCTTCGAGGCTTATCTGGAGAAGCTTTTGGGCTTCTACAGCAAACTCCATCGGCAGTTTACTAATAATTTCCTTTGCGTATCCATTAACAATAAGTCCCACAGCATCTTCTGTAGGAATTCCACGTTGATTACAATAAAAAATCTGGTCTTCTCCGATTTTTGAAGTTATTGCTTCATGCTCAACAGTTGCCGAAGGATTTTCAACTTCTATTGTCGGAAAAGTATGGGCTCCACATTTATCTCCCAGTAAAAGTGAATTGCACTGTGAATAATTCCTTGCATTCTCCGCATTCTTAAGAATTTTTACAAGCCCTCTGTAACTGTTCTGACCCATTCCTGCTGAAATTCCCTTCGAAACTATGGTGCTTCTTGTATTTTTCCCGATATGAATCATTTTTGTTCCGGTATCTGCCTGTTGAAAATGGTTTGTAACAGCTACCGAATAAAACTCACCTATTGAATTATCTCCTTTCAAAATACAAGAAGGATATTTCCATGTTATTGAAGAACCTGTTTCAACCTGTGTCCATGAAATCTTCGAATTATCACCTTTACAGATACCTCTTTTTGTGACAAAATTAAAAATTCCTCCCCTGCCTTCTTTGTCGCCAGGATACCAGTTCTGAACTGTTGAATATTTAACCTCTGCATTTTTTTCTGCGATTATCTCCACTATGGCTGCATGAAGCTGATTTTCATCTCTCATCGGAGCAGTGCATCCTTCCATATAGCTAACATAACTTTCCTCGTCGGCAATAATAAGAGTTCTTTCAAACTGGCCGCTATTTGCTGAATTTATCCTGAAATAGGTTGAGAGTTCCATAGGGCACTTAACTCCCTTAGGGATATAACAAAAAGATCCGTCGCTGAAGACTGCAGAGTTAAGAGCGGCAAAAAAATTGTCGGTAAAAGGCACAACCGAACCCATGTATTTTCTTACAAGTTCAGGATATTTGTGCACAGCTTCACTGAATGAACAAAAAATAATACCCATTTCTGCAAGAGTTTCTCTAAAGGTAGTCTTGACAGATATACTATCCATAACAGCATCAACTGCAACACCGCTCAGGACTTTTTGTTCCTCAAGAGGAATTCCAAGCTTGTCAAAAGTCTTTTTAAGTTCAGGATCTATTTCATTTATGTCTCCACTTGCAGAACGTTTCTTTGGGGCAGCATAATATATTATATCCTGATAGTCAATTTCAGGAATTTTAAGATTGGCCCATTTCGGCATATTCATCGTCTGCCAGTGACGGAATGATTTTAACCTGAAATCCAGGAGCCAGTCGGGCTCTCCCTTTTTAAATGAAATAAGCTTTATTATGTCTTCATTCAGACCTTTAGGTATCTTATCCGTCTCAACATCGGTATAGAACCCGTACTTATATTCCCCGGAAGTAACCTCATGTATTATGTTGTTATTCTTTTCAGGCATAATTATGCTTCATGAAAAATGTCAATGCTTCTAAAGTAAAACAAACCGGCTACACTTTTGTTAATTAGAACTAATCTAAATAAGCATGCAAAATTATAAAATATCTGTAATATACACTGAAATTTATTATTACAACAATTGATGCTATCCTGTAACTGATTTTTTACAGAAACTGTTTTTGGGAAAAGATACCCTAATAAAATTTTCTTGCTTGCCATGAAAAACACTTTTTTATTACATCATCTTTCGACTGACAATAACATAAGATTTAATGGCTTTAGTCAAAAATGTTTGTTTATTTCCGGAGCATGAAATATCTTTATTAAAAGTTTCAAAAAGCTCTATTATTATGAAAAATTTTATTTTAAAAGCAGGATTTCTCTCACTATTATTTTTCATTTTTTTATTCACGCTTCAGGCTCAGGTTCCTCAGGGTATAAATTATCAGGCTGTGGCCCGTGATGCTGCCGGGGAGGTAATCCCCGAAACCGAACTTAAAGTACGTATAGGAATTCTCACAAATGTCGAGCCACCGATAGTTGTATATGAAGCTCAATATAGTGTAACGACAAATTCTTTCGGACTTTTTCAGCTTATGGTTGGCGATCCTCTTGCCACACCTGTAACCGGCAGTTTTTCGGATATTGACTGGACAGTTCAGCCTCTTTTCATCCGGACAAGCGTTTACTGGAACAAGGAATGGCAGGTTATGGGGTCGTCAGAATTGCTGTCGGTACCGTATGCATTTGTAGCCCAGGACATAAGCGGCCTTGATAAACTTTCCATAAAAGGAGAAACGGCGGATATGGATGAGGCACTTTTCGAGGTAAAAAACAACCTGGGAAATACAGTGTTTGCTGTTTATAATGAGGGAGTACGAGTAAATGTAGGCGACGGTGCAAAGGGTTTAAAGGGCGGATTTGCTATTGGCAGTTTTGATCAGACTAAAGGTGAATCTCAGGAATATATGAGGGTTACTTCCGACAGTATCAGAATTTATATAGATAACTCCGGTAAAGCTGTAAAAGGCGGCTTTGCAATCGGCAGCTTCAACCAGAGTAAAAGCAAGCCTCAGGAATATATGCGGGTTACCGAAGACAGCACAAGAATTTATGTAAGTAACTCGTCGGGGAAAGCTTCAAAAGGAGGTTTTGCTATTGGCGGATTCGACCAGAGTAAAGGAACCGGAACCGGGAATTTCCTCGATATTACCCCAAAAAATTACTTCATAGGCCAGGGTTCGGGCTCAAAAGTAACTACAGGGCTTTATAACTCTGTCCTTGGTTACAAAGCAGCACATAATCTGACCACAGGACAATCGAACACAATAATCGGCCATCTTGCCGACAGCTCAATTACCATAGGCAATAATAATATTATCATAGGTGATTTAGCAGGTTTCAAACTGACAACAGGCAATCATAACACTCTTATAGGCTCATCGGCAGGATATAACCACACAAACCAGGAATACAACATAATGATCGGCACTAATGCAGGCACAAATATCAATGCTTCCGGATGGGGCGGTTCGTTCAACACATTTATGGGAATTAACTCGGGATACCAGATACGAAACAGCAGGGATAATGTATTTATAGGAACAAATGCAGGTTACTGGCTCGATAACGGACAGGGTAACACTTTTGTGGGAATTGATGCAGGAAGAAGCAGAGATGATGGACAAAATCCTTACCGGCCCGAGGTTAATGCCTTAAATAACGTATTTATGGGAAATAAAGCCGGATATCATATTACAAACGGAGACAATAATCTTGCTATAGGTTATATGGCCGGATATAACAATGCAGACGGCAGCGGCAATGTTCTGCTTGGATATAGAGCCGGATATAGCGAAACAGGCAGTAACAAGCTCTATATTGCCAATTCATCAGTAAATCCCCCGCTGATTTATGGCGACTTTTTAGACAAAAAAGTGGGCATCAATACAACGACCATAAATAAAACACTTAACGTTGGAGGTGATGCAGAGATAACCGGCAATTTAACTGCCGGATCGGTATCGGCACCGGTAACGGGCAACCTGACCGGCAATGTTACCGGCAACCTTTCAGGAAATGTTACCGGCAATGTTGCAGGAGACGTTACAGGAAAAATCAACGGAATGAGCATGGGAAGGATATTTCTTACCGGGGACAGCCCAATTTTAACTCTCGATAACGGCAATGTTGTTTTAAACTGGCTTCAGAAAGATGCAATTATTGAAATCAGAAACAACGGCTCAAAAAATTGCAGCTACTGGTGTCTTAAACAAGAGGGAGCATCAACGACAGGAAATTCAGGAGTATTTGCTATTGGTTATGGCGGTACTATCATATCTGCAAATATCGAAAGCGTGGCCGGTTTTGAAATACATTTCGGCTATAACGATAATTCAGGCAATACAGCCTCAGTATGGCTGCAATATTATAATGGAGCTCTTTCGGGCCACTATATAATATATTGATTTTAGTCCAAAAAAGTATTATTATTCCTTTAGCAATCTCGGGCCTCTGATTACCCCGCGTTCCGAATTTCTGAAGAATTCGATGATATAATCCCTGTCGGGGGAGGGTTTGAAATTCTTTTCGACAAACTCCAGTGCCTTTGAAGTATTCATACCGTTTTGATAGATAGCTCTATAAATATTATGTATCTCTTCTATTCTTTCTTTTGTAAACCCTCTTCTGGTAAGGCCAACCACATTTACACCCATGTATGCCAGAGGTTCCCTATCGGCTTTTATGAACGGTGGCACGTCAATTCTTACCTTTCCGCCACCGCCAATAATAACATGTCCGCCAATTCTTGAAAACTGATGAACAAGGGCTCCGCCGCTCAGTATAGCCCAATCGTCGACTCTTACCTCTCCTGCCAGTCCCGCTGCATTTCCAATTATACAATTATTACCTATCTGACAGTCGTGCCCAATATGTGCGCAGGCCATAATAAGGCAGTTTTCGCCTATGACTGTTTTCCCGACAGCTGCCGTTCCTCTATTTACTGTTGCACCCTCTCTTATTGTTGTATTATCTCCGATTTCAACAATTGTTTCTTCTCCCCGAAATTTAAGATCCTGAGGTATGCCTGAAATAACGGCATCAGGAAATATTCTGCAATTCTTTCCAATTCTTGCTCCTTCCATTACAACTCCGTGAGGTCCTACCCATGTTCCGTCGTCAATAGTTACGTTGCCTGCAATGTACGCAAAAGGTTCTATGATTACATTTTCTCCCAGAACGGCATTGGGGTTTACATAGGCCAGATTCGAAATCATTGATACCATATCAACTTCATTTGTTTTTGATAACCTGGGCAACCATTTCACCTTCAACAACAAGTGTATTGCCTACAAATGCCTGAGCATACATTGCAACTATACCTCGTCTTATAGGTTCAGTAAGTTCCAGTTTCAGGATAAGAGTATCTCCAGGTACAACTTTATGTTTGAATTTAACTTTATCAATCTTAAGAAAATAAGTGGAATATTTCTCCGGTTCATCCACTCCACTCAGGACAAGTAAACCGCCCGTTTGAGCGAGAGCTTCAATAATAAGTACGCCGGGCATTACCGGCTCCTCAGGGAAGTGACCTTGAAAAAATGCTTCATTACCTGTAACATTTTTAACTCCAACCACTGTTGTTTGATCAAGATGAACTATTTTGTCGACAAGTAAAAATGGATATCTGTGTGGCAGCTTATTTTTAACCTGCTGAATATTGTAAACCGGAGGTATAGTTGGGTCATATTCAGGTATATTCTTTTTTGAAAGAGATTTTTTTATTTCCTGTCGTATAATTTTTGCAAATTTAGTATTGGCATAGTGGCCGGGTCGTGTAGCTACTACTTTCCCTCTGATAGGCTGACCAACAAGTGCAAGATCTCCTATTAAATCGAGCAATTTATGTCGTGCAGGTTCATTTGGAAATATAAGATCAGTGTTGTTGAGTATGCCAGCTTTATGACCGTTGATACCCGGTCGGTTGAACAGCTTTGCAATACGATTGAATTCTTCCTGTGATGCTTCTTCCTCAAGAATGACAATTGCATTGTCGAGGTCACCTCCCTTTATCATACCTGCCTTAAAAAGAGGCTCCAGTTCATGGAAAAAAACAAATGTACGACATCTGCTAATTTCCTTTTCAAATTGGTCGATAGAATCGAGAATAGCATATTGGTTCCCGAGTATTTTTGAATTGTAATCAATCAAAACATTTATACTTAAATGGTCATCCGGATAAACTATGAGGTCAATCCCTCGCTCTTCATCAGAAAATGCTATTTTCTGTTTTACATCAAAATAGTTTATTTCCTCCTTCATTTCAACTACGCCGGCTTCTTTAATAGCTTCCACAAATTTCTCTGAGGAACCAGTCATAATTGGAGCCTCAGGTCCGTCGATTTCTATAAGCGCATTATCAATCTGCATGCCATACAAGGCAGCCATGACATGTTCAATAGTTGCAACCGATACTCCATTATATGAAATGGTAGTCCCGCGAGTGGCTTCAGTAACATAATCGGCAATAGCTTCAATTACGGGCTTTCCGGGAAGATCAACTCTGCAGAACTTATAGCCAAAATTGGCAGGTGCCGGTTTAAATGTCATTTTTACATTTAAACCCGTATGAAGTCCCTTACCGTTAAGGCTTATATCGCGTCCAAGTGTTCTCTGTTTTTCCGACATTATCTGCACTATTGAAAACAGCTACAAAAGAACAAATTTTTTCCAACATTTTTAAAAATATTACCAATAATGTAACTGCATCGGTTGTGGAAATATCCCTACTATTTATTTTTCAGTTTAAGAATGTCTTGTTTTAACGATTCTACAACAGAATTTATCTCAGGCAGTTTCCTGAAAAAAACATAAGATTTTATATATTGTTTATGCTCAAATGCAGGAGAACCCAAGAGAGCTGCGTTTTCTTCCTTTATATCTCCGATAACGCCTGATTGAGCACCAAGTTTTACGCCATTTGCAAGTCTGAGGTGCCCGGCTATTCCTACCTGACCTCCAAACATGCAATTCTTCCCAACCTTTGTCGAACCTGCAATGCCAGTCTGACCGGCCATAACAGTATTCTCACCTATTTCCACATTATGTCCTATCTGAACCAAATTGTCTATTTTCACACCCTTTCGGATAAAAGTTGATCCCATAGTTGCTCTATCTATTGTAACATTGGCTCCTATTTCAACATAATCTTCTATTACGACATTCCCAATCTGAGGTATCTTTACAAACTGATTATCGCTATTCGGTGCAAAGCCGAATCCATCACTTCCTATTACAGTTCCGGCATGAATAATACATGAATTACCTATAACACATTCGTGATAAATTTTTACGCCCGGATATATAATGCAATCATGGCCTATAGTAGTTTGATCTCCTATATAAACATGTGGATATATTTTGCTTCCTTCGCCAACGACACAATCATTGCCGATATAGGCATAGGCACCTATATAAACGTTTTCACCGATTTTTGATCCTGGCTCAATTATTGCAGTTGGATGAATACCTTTTTTCTCGGCTTTCGATTTAGAAATTAAATTCAGAAGTGAGGCAAAAGCTTCATAAGCATTGTCAACCTTTATCATAGTTGCAGTAACAGGAGCGGACGGCGAAAAATTCCTGTTTAGGAGCACAACTGATGACTTTGTTGTATAAAGAAATGGTTCATATTTAGGATTTGCAAGAAATGAAATTGCTCCTTCGTGCCCTTCTTCGATTTTTGCAACAGTCGAGACTCTAACATCGGGATTGCCTATCACCTCTCCATTGAGAAACTGTGCAATTGCTGATGCTGTAAATTCCATATTATATTCTATTTATCGTATCTACATTCTTTAGGATAACATAGGAGATATTTTGTAATACGCTCCGAGAGAACTCTATGATCAAAAGCATCGGATACTTCTCGTATGCTGGCAATTGCACCCGATTTAAGAAGTATCATAATTTCACTGGTACCATCCGGAGCATAAGCAAGATTTGATATCTGATCTGAAAACACATAATAATGAACCAAATCGGGTTTAATATCAAGCAACTTTATTGTTTTTTTCCGAAGTTCTTCAACACGTTCCTGGTCGAAAGGTTCATTTTGAAGCTCTACGGCAAGGAGGTTGCGTCGCATAAGTCGAGCTGAAAGATCGGCAAGTATTTTGTCGGAATGATCGCTCCAGTATTTTGCCGAAATAAGAATGTCGCTATCGTCAAGCCTTACAAAGTTCGATGCAATAATATTCGGAGTAAATAGTCCGTTACCGGAAAATTCATTTTGCCCTATTTCATTGTAAAGGAAAAACTTAAGCGCCGGAGAAGAAAATAATTCAATATCCTTACGAGCCAGTTCCTTCGCTCTCTTAAGTGTATTTACAAGAAGATTTTCCGATGAGATTACCGTTTTATGCATATAAACCTGCCAGTACATGAGACGCCTTGCAATAAGTAGTTTTTCAAGAGAATAAATACCCTTTTCCTCAATTACGAGCCTTTCATCGGCTACATTGAGCATCCTTATTATCCTATCTGAGCCAACCGATCCTTCGATAACGCCTGTATAAAAACTATCACGTCTGAGATAATCAAGCCTATCCATATCGGCCTGGCCTGCAATAAGCTCATGGAAAAATTTCCTTCTATAACGTCCTGTGAATATTTCAATAGCGAGGTCGAGTTTTCCAGTAAATTCTTGATTAAGCTTACTCATAAGTAAAATAGACATCTCTTCATGAGTTATTCCCTTAATGATTGACTCTTCGAGTGCATGTGAAAAAGGCCCATGACCGATATCGTGAAGCAATATAGCAATGAAAGCTGCCTCCTCTTCCTCTGAGCTTATACTCACACCCTTGCTTTTCAGAGTCTGCAAAGCCATATCCATGAGGTGGAGCGCACCAAGACAATGCTGAAATCGAGTATGAGTTGCTCCAGGAAAAACATAGCTCGTTAGTCCGAGCTGCTTTATATTTCGTAAACGCTGAATCCATGAATGCTGAATTAGGTCAAAAACGAAATCTCCCGGTATATTTATAAATCCATAAACCGGATCATTTATTATTTTTTTCTTATTGGTATTGTAAATCACCAGCCTTTTTTGCTGAAACAAAAATAAAAATTACTTTGATAGAAAAGAACCTGTTTCTTAATACCTTCTCCACTTCTCCTTTTCTCCCCTTTTCTCTTCACAATGGTTTACTTAAAATTTTAATTTTTACATAATATTTTAATCAAAAATAGTGCATATTTGAAGTAAATTTCGCAACTTTTAAGAAAAATTAATGTAAAATTAAACAATGTGAGTACTGAATCCAAAACCTTTTCCTCCCCCCTGCCTGGACGAATTATATCCGTTGACTTTTTCCGGGGTTTGACAATGTTTTTACTTATAGGCGAATCAACGCGTCTCTATGCTCATCTTCTGGATCTCAATAATCCAGTTCTTCATTTTATTGGTAATCAGTTTCACCATCATGAATGGCATGGCCTCCATTTCTGGGATTTAATACAACCCTTTTTTATGTTTATTGTCGGGGTTGCAATACCTTTTTCAGTTGCTAACAGATTGAAAAAAGGAGAGAGTCAACGACAAATTACATTACATGCAATAAAGCGTTCTTTTTTGCTTCTTTTCCTTGGCTGGGCACTTTATTTTACTGAGGCAGGGAAATTGGTATTCAGGTTTCAAAATGTACTTGCCCAGTTGTCGGTAACATATCTTGTGGCATTCTTTCTGCTTAATAAGAATTTCAGGGTTCAGACGATTTTTACACTTTTAATTCTGATTTTAATAGATCTTGCCTATCGCTTTTTCCCTGTAGAAGGATTTAACCACCCCTGGGTTAAGTATGAAAACCTTGGGGCCTGGTTCAATAATAAAATTGAAGGCGTTGAACGAGCCAGCGAATGGGCAACCCTGAACTTTGTCTCTACAACAGCCCATACCGTATGGGGAATGATGTGCGGAAAACTGCTTATGAGCGACCGAACTCCTGGAAAAAAAATTCAGATTCTTTTCATCGCAGGAATAATTTGTCTTATTGTAGGTTATGCTCTCGATTTTCTTAACATCACACCGATTATCAAGAAGATAGCCACTGTTTCATTTGTATTTGCAAGCGGCGGATGGTCTATTCTTGCACTTTGCTTCTGCTACTGGCTCATTGATGTAAAAAAGAAGTTTATAAAAGGTTCGAAGTTCTTTATTGTTGTGGGAATGAACTCGATATTTATCTATCTTTTCTGTGAACTCGGTTTTACAAGAATTATAAGCAACAGGATTGTAAATCCATTCAGCAATCTGCTCTTCTCATGGAGCGGAGCAACTACGACAGCAATAATTACAAGCCTAGCTTCATGGGCTATCCTATGGTATATTTGCTACTGGCTTTATAAAAACAAAATTTTTATTAAAATATGAATATTATTCAAATGGATGTTCTTTGCTGAAATCGGGCAAGTAGTTTATATTACTCTCCATGTCCTGAAGCCAGCCGTTTCGGAAACCGAGCTTTTCCATTTCCGTTGTCACTTCCTGATATTCTTTTCGAGAAAGGTTGCGTCCGATAATCTGATGATTTTTAACCTCATGTGTGGGCTGATATTGAGACATCAACGAAATGCTTACTCCTGGAGATAATTCATTGGCAATACTCCTTAGTACTTTTATGCTTTCGGCAGTATGACCCGGTAATACAAGATGCCTGATTAGTATACCGCTTTCGGCAAAACCGTCCTCACTAATCCTCAGAACCGAACCTTTCTGAAAATACATCTCTTTCAGGGCCATCAAAGCAACTTCAGGATAATTATACGCATCGGAATATTTATAAGCAACTTCTGACGTAACATATTTATAATCCGGCAAGTACACGTCAATTAATCCGTTAAGGCTCCTGATAGTATCAACCTTATCGTAACTATTTGTATTATATACTGTTATCGGCTTAAACCCTCTTGAATTCAATCCTCTTATAATAGCTTTCACCTGTGGCACTACATGTGAAGGGGAGACAAAACCCACAGCTTTTATTCCTTTCGACAGGATTCCCTCAATTATGTCAATGTATGTATCAAATTCCATCTCAGGGCACATCAAAGTACACTCAGGCCGGCTTATCTCGTAATTTTGGCAATACAAACAGCGCATATTGCAACCGGCGAAGAAAATGTTACAAATACCATTTATTCCGCTTATTGGCGGTTCTTCGCCACGATGAATACAAATTGAAGCAATGTTGAGCCCTGCATCGGCACCGCAGTAACCCGTCCCGGCTTCAAACCTGTCAACACCGCACTCTCTTGGGCATAAGGTGCATGACGACAAAAGCTCCCGCTCATCAGGCAGATATATATCAGTATATTTCATCTATTGACTTTATTATTAAGGAATTAAATCAGACAAAAACTTTAATCCGCGCTATGATTAATTGATGCAAATTTACATCAAACTATGCATTTAATCATTAAATAATTAACACCGATTTTGATATTTATAAAATAATTATTATCTTTGTCGGCAATTCAAAAAGTTTCTGAAACAAGGGGACAGAAGTCCCCTGTTTTATTATCTTTTTAAATGGTAGATAAGAAAAAAATAGAAGAAATTGTCAGACAGTATATAAATGGTACGAATATTTTCCTTGTTGATATTAAAGTAAACCAAAGAAATGAGATAACTGTGTTTGCAGATACAAGGGAAGGTATAACCATTGAACAATGTGCAGACTTGAATCTGTACCTTGAGAGAAATCTCAACCGTGATGAAGAGGATTTTGAACTTCAAGTTTCCTCCCCTGGTATAGGGACACCATTTCGTGTAAGGGAACAATATTTGAAAAATAAAGGTAAAACTGTAGAAGTAATTGATTATGACAATAATAGATATACAGGAATATTATATAATATAAATAACAACGGATTTGAACTCGAATGGAACCCCAAACAAACAGGGAAAAGAAAATTCGAATCTGATGAAATAAAATATTTATCATTTAATTTTGACAATATTAAATCAGTAAAAGAATTGATTGGTTTAAGATAAAAATAAGGGTATTGACAGATGGAAAATCTTAATTTAACTGACACTTTTTCTGAATTCAAAGAACTTAAAAATATCGACAGACCTACGATGATGAGTGTTCTTGAAGATGTTTTCAAGAGTATTCTGATAAAAAAGTATGGCACAGCCGACAATTTTGATATCATTGTGAATATTGATAAAGGTGATTTCGAGATATGGAGGAATAGGAAAGTTGTTGCCGATGAGGATTTCATTGACCCCAATACTCAGATACCTCTTTCGGAGGCAAAAAAGATTGACTCTGACTATGAAGTTGGTGAAGAAGTATCGGATGAAGTGAGATTTCAGGATTTTGGCCGAAGAGCAATATTGTCACTTCGCCAGAACTTATCCGCTCGTATTCTAGACCTTGAAAAAAATAATATTTATGCAAAATACAAAGACAGGATTGGAGAAATAGTCACCGGCGAAGTCTATCAGGTATGGAAAAAGGAAATCCTTGTACTTGATGATGACGGGAATGAGCTTATATTACCTAAAAGCGAACAGATACCAACCGATCATTTCCGCAAAGGGGATACTATAAAGGCTGTTGTGATAAAGGTCGAAATGAAAAATAACACACCTTATATCATATTAAGCAGAACTTCTCCTGTTTTCCTTGAAAGGTTGTTCGAACTTGAGGTTCCGGAGATATTCGACGGTCTTATAACTATCAAGAAGATTGTAAGGGTTCCGGGTGAACGTGCAAAAGTAGCTGTTGAATCGTACGATGAGCGTGTCGATCCGGTCGGCGCATGTGTCGGAATGAAAGGTTCAAGAATTCATGGCATAGTAAGAGAGCTGCGAAACGAAAACATTGATGTCATTAATTATACAGCAAATACTCAGCTCTTTATACAAAGAGCTCTGAGCCCTGCAAAAATTTCTTCAATAAAGATAAATGAAGAAACAAAAAGAGCTGAGATATATCTTAAGCCAAATGAGGTTTCACTTGCCATCGGGAAAGGCGGACTAAACATAAAACTTGCCAGCCAGTTAACCGGATATGAGATTGATGTTTACAGGGAACCAGGAGGTGAGGATGAAGAAGATGTAAATCTTGAGGAATTTTCCGATGAGATAGAAGAATGGATAATAGAAGAGCTCAAAGCTATTGGCTGTGACACAGCCAAAAGTGTGCTAAATCTTTCGGTTAGCGACCTTGTAAAGCGGACCGATCTTGAAGAAGAAACTGTAAAAGAGGTAATTAATATACTTAAAGCAGAATTTGAATAATATAAAATCAAAATTAATTCGATCTTCATCTTCGAATTAATTTGACGTGGAGGTTATCAATGAGTGAGGATTTAAAGATTACGAGATTAAGCAAGGCTGCCCGCGAGTTCAACGTGGGAATTTCAACTATTGTGGAGTTCCTGCATAAGAAAGGATTTAATCTTGACCCTAACCCTAACACAAAAATTCCTCCCGAAGCTTACACCCTTTTGGTGAAAGAATATAGTACGGATATAAGCGTGAAAAAGGAATCGGAAAGACTGATGTTGAAAGACCTTCACAAGAAAAAAGAAACGGTATCAATAGAAGATAGAACTATAAAACCGCATGCTGAAGAAATTGAAGCTGAAAATGAAATAATTATCAAGGATGCAACAGGCGTGGCAAAGGTTGAAAAGCGACCCGAGATTGTAAAACCTGAAGTAAAAGTTGTCGGCAAAATAGACCTTGATAAAACTTTAAAAACCACAATGCCAAAGCCAGAAGAAAAAAAAGAGAGTGAGCCGGCAGAAAAGCCTGAAAAAGGAGAAAAGAAAGAAACGGTAAAAGAGGAAAAAAGAAAAGAAAAAGATATTGAGATTGTGCAGGAACCAATTATACAACCTATTGAATCAACAAAGTCTACAGAATTTGAAGTTGAAGAAAAACCTGGTAAAGAAACAGAATTTATTAAGGCCGAGATCGAACCCGTGACCGAATCTATATCCGAAGTTGCACCTGACACTGCCGTAACAGAAAAAGAAGAAGGATTTATACATATTACAGGTGGTCAGAAATTAACAGGACCTGTTATTGTCGGGAAAATTGATCTTCCAACTGAGGAAAAGAAAAAATCCCCAGCCGGTAAAACAGAATCCGGAGAAGAGCAAAGACACAAAAGAAAAAGGAAGAGAATATCCAAGGAGAAAGAGATTGTACAACTTAAGCCTGGAATTACTGAAAAGACCGAACGAGTAAAGGCTCCTCTTAAAAAGCGACCTGTACGTGCCGAAATTGATGAGGATGAGGTACAAAAACAGATAAAAGAAACTCTTGCGCGGCTCACTACAAAAGGCAAAACGAAAGGGGTCAAGTACAGAAGAGAAAAACGTGAGGCTATAAGCCAGAGATTAAAAGAAAAATCCGAACTACAGGAACTCGAAAAAAATGTACTTAAAGTCACCGAATTCGTTTCTGCAAACGAACTTGCAGCTATGATGAACGTCCCGGTCACCAATATTATCTCAACATGTATGAGTCTTGGACTTTTTGTTTCGATAAACCAGAGGCTTGATGCAGAAACAATGGCTCTCGTGGCAGATGAGTTCGGATACAAAGTAGAATTCATAAGCGCCGACCTTCTTGAAAACATTGAGGAAGAGGAGGATAAACCTGAGGATCTGAAGCCAAGACCACCTATAGTGACCGTAATGGGGCATGTCGATCATGGTAAGACAAAGCTTTTGGACTATATAAGAAATACAAATGTTGTTGCAGGTGAAGCAGGAGGTATCACACAGCATATTGGAGCATATAGCGTTTTACTGGATGGAGGGAGGCAAATTACTTTCCTCGATACGCCGGGTCATGAAGCTTTTACTGCTATGAGGGCTCGTGGCGCACAGATAACAGATATTGCAATTATAGTAGTTGCTGCCGACGACGGAGTTATGCCTCAAACTATTGAGGCCATTAACCATGCTTCTGCAGCAGGTGTCCCTATTATATTTGCCATAAATAAGATAGATAAACCAAATACAAATCCTGAAAAAATTAAAGAGGAACTTGCAAATCTTAATTACCTTGTTGAAGACTGGGGAGGAAAGTATCAGTCGCAGGAGATATCGGCAAAAACAGGCCTAAATGTTGACCATCTTCTGGAAAAAGTTCTGCTCGAGGCCGAGCTTCTCGATCTGAAAGCAAACCCCAACAGGCCCGCACAAGGCACAGTTATTGAATCTTCACTTGACAAAGGACTCGGTTATACTGCCACTGTTCTTGTTAAGAATGGAACTCTGAGAGTAGGTGACATTGTTCTGGCTGGAAGCTATTATGGACACATAAAAGCTCTTTACAATGAGAGAGGAAATAAGGTTGAAGAGGCTGGTCCTTCCGCTCCGGTAATTTTAATCGGCCTTAATGGGGCACCGCAGGCCGGAGACAAATTTATTGTTATGCGAAGCGACCACGAAGCTAAGGAAATAGCAAATAAAAGGGCGCAGCTCCAAAGAGAACAGGAGCTGAGAACTCAGAAACATATTACTCTCGACGAAATAGGACGCAGGATTGCAATAGGAAACTTCCAGGAACTTAACATAATAGTTAAAGGAGATGTTGACGGTTCAGTAGAAGCACTTAGCGATTCTCTAATTAAACTTTCAACTGATCAAATTCAGGTTAACATAATCCATAAAGCTGTAGGCCAAATTTCTGAATCCGATGTTTTGCTTGCCGCAGCATCGAATGCCATCATTGTGGGATTTCAGGTACGACCTTCTATGAATGCACGTAAACTTGCCGAAAAAGAGCAAATTGATATTCGCCTTTATTCTATTATTTACGATGCTATTGAAGAAATAAAATCGGCTATTGAAGGAATGCTTATGCCTGAAATAAAAGAAGAAGTAGTTGCAACCCTCGAAGTAAAAGAAGTATTCAAAATTACCAAAGTGGGAACAGTAGCAGGATGCCTTGTAAAAGAAGGTAAAATAAACAGAAATTCAAAAGTACATGTAATACGCGACGGCATAGTTATTTATACTGGAGAACTTGGCTCACTTAAACGATTTAAAGATGACGTCAAAGAGGTTGTGAACGGCCTTGAATGCGGACTTAATATTCAAAATTATAACGACTTAAAAGTCGGCGATATAATTGAGGCTTATCAGGAAGTGGAAGTTAAAAAAACACTTTAGCTTTTATTTTCTCAAACCTTAATAATGTTCAGGCCGACTGGCCTCCTAAAAGATTTCTGTATTCCTCCGGGCTGAGTAAATCGTTTATCTCGGCAGGATTAATGATTTTAATACATATCATCCATCCTTTACCATAAGGATCCGTATTCACAAATTCGGGATTTTTTTCAAGTTCACTGTTCATTTCAAGAATTTCGCCACTTACCGGCATAAAAATATCGGAAACAGTCTTAACCGCTTCTACCGTACCGAAAGCATCTCCTTTCCTGAGAGTTTCACCAACTGTCTCGATTTCTACAAATACAATATCTCCAAGTTCGCTCTGGGCAAAGTCGGTAATCCCCACATATCCAGTATCGCCCTCAATTCTCAACCATTCATGGTCTTGGGTATACTTCAAATTTTCCGGAATATTCATAATCAGATGTTTTAACATTTTTTAAAATCAGTTAACATCAATCCAAAAATAAAGAAATTTCTATTCATGAAAAACAAACAGGCAAAATTTATTTATTCTGGCCCTATTATATTTTATTGTATAAGAATAAATTTAAGGCTAAAACCGAAATTTGTATTGGAAGTTGGGAAAGTGCTTGCAACAAATGGATTGTTCATTGTATGATCGGCAAATATCTGAAGGTTGAATCTGTCACTCAGAACATAATCGGCACTGGCACCTATAGTAAAAACCTTTGATCCGACAACCGGCTGATTGACATTCTCAATTATTTTTCTTGCTATTGTTTTGTTATCTCTCATCGAAAAGTTAAATCTCACATTCAAGTCACTTTTCAGGGCTCTTTGTCTGCCTCCTGTTTTTATAAAAATCTGTACATCGTCGAATCTGTATCCTGAGCCAACAATTACTTCATTACTGCGTGCATCGGCTATCTGGTTGCTTGTAAGATTAAGTGATACCGTTCTTGATTTCCTCCACTCAAATCGAGTGGTAAGATTATTTTTCCAATTCATGTCAATATTAAACAGAGGGCTGAATTGCTCATTGATTGTGACAACATTTATTTCATAAGGCGAAAGAAAATCATTCTGAAAATCTCTTACATAACTTATTCCATTTTCATCAGCATTATATTTGAGATTAGTGGTAAAAGAGCTCACCGAATAAGTACTTCTATACTGATGTGAGATATTGATAGATCTGAATATCGACTGGATAAAGTCAAACCTTGACAGACCGTCAAAATTAATTCTCCAGTTTGGCATCATTTTTAAGGCTGAAGGGAATGTTTCGAGTGATACCTTTTCAGGGTCGGTTTTTGTATACGCTGCAAGGAATGCCGGAATAAGTACCTCCCTTGATGTTTTTCCAAATCCGTTTTTATATTTTCCTTCTATAGGATTACCATTAACAGGATCAATATCAGGATTATAGGATGGATCTATTGCCTTTCTTTCATCTGCTCTTCTCCTCGAAATAATTTCAGTATTATTAATGAACGCCTCATAAGTAGGTGAAATATAATCATTCTTTTTTGAGATTTTTTCAAAAGCCGTTCCCCACGAGATTATCGAAATCGTAAAATTACCGGAAATAATCCTGTTACGCGTACTGTCAGGAAAATTCCCGTTCCTGTCGGCTATATAATATGCCGTTACAGCTTCATTGTACCTGCGGTCGGCTGTAAGATCAATTCTTATTCCAGGAAAAGGTTCAATCATGCTTCTAAATGAAATAGTTTGCCCGGTAATAAATGACGCTGGTGTATTTAATAACGTGTCGGTTGAAAGCCATCCGTTTTCGACCGCCCTGTCGAAAAATTTCTTGTCGCCATAACCCAAAATAAAAGGCCAACCAGGAGAGAGTATATTATTGAATTTTTCCATACCAAGGAAATTCGTCTCAGGTAAATATCCGGGCAGTACCTGCCCTTGTGTATTTGTAAGTGTAAGAGATACATTTCTAATTCCCATCAATGCCCTCACAAAATATTCACTTGCAACAATTTCCGGGCTGCGTTTCTTAACAACTTTCCCCTCAATTACAATTCTGGCATTTACTGCTTGCTGTTCAGGTGTAAAAGTTATTCTGTTTTCACTCACAATTGCCACTTTACCTGGAATTTCTCTTCCTGCACTGTCATATACCTTCACAGAAACATCTGTTGTTTTAAGATTATGAGTGAAAGCACGTGTTACTCCTTGTTTGAAACTTAATTTTTCCCTTGTATATGTAACTGTTTTGAACTCAGGTTTCATCTTTAACCTCGACTCAGGACGGGTATTCGTTTCAATATTCCTTAAAAATTTGAACTTGTTATAGAGAGTTGAGAAAGCAGCATTGAAGGTAAATGTCAGATCGTTATGATTTTTAATTGTATTGCCAGGATTTAATTTTATTGAATCAGGAAATAATGGAGCGGCAAGCCATGTATAGTCGGATCCGTAACGCAAATTGGAATTAGTCCAGTCGAGTAAAGGCAATTTATTAACTGGAATATTGTAATTAATATTTATAAAGTGTGTGTAAGTTGTTGTACGGCCGAAATTTTTAAGATTGGTAAGTACGGAATCTTTCCAATGTTCATATTCAGTAGCATAGCGTTTTTTGTCAACTCCTCCTGGCGGTTCATCAATTCGTGCAATACTTGTTGCTGTGAAATCAAATTTTAACTGACGTGTAATATCATATTTAAAATCATATATCCTGCTCCATTCGAAATCTTTTCGATATGAGGGTGTTATTTTCAGATAGGGATTATTTATATTCCTGAGCTTGACTTCATTATAATATCTACTAATATCGGTACGAAATGAAATACTTTTAGGGAATGGATAAAAGTTAAAATCCTTGATAAGTCTGAAAGCCGGATAGTTGAGAAGCCTGATATTTCTGAAAGGTGCGATGTTTTTTGGCTGGCTTTCATAATTATAGTTTATACCTCCATGAATGTTTTTTTCAAGGTCAAGTTCTGTTTTTATATTGCTGCGGTAAACCTCGTTATATGTATAATTGAAGCTAAGATTAGCTGGATCCCAGAGATGTGGTTTCTCCCCTCTTATATTTACGCCGGCATTGCTTACCGTTAACGTCTTACGATGGGCATAATCTTCTGAAATTGACTTTATCGAATCGCGTTCTTTTCTGGTCTCCGCATTGAATAATGCATCTTTTAAAGGGATGTCAGGATCGAGCGGGTTAAATTGCGGTTGTATCCTTTCCTGTGAATAACCTAAATAAACCGGTAATCTTATGTTTGCTTTTTCGGGAAAGAATTTGCCCACCTCAATGGTTGATGATAAATCATATTTAAGAATCTGTTCTTTGCTACGTTCATTGACCTTTTTTTCAATGCTGCCCCATCCAGGGGTACTTGTCTGTCCTACAAGATCTACAATCCCAAGGTCGGCCAGTTGTGCTTGTAAGTGTGTATTGGCTGCCCAGCCGCTGTTTTCAACAAAATCACTAAGGCGAAGTTCATTAAACCAGACTTCCCCAGATTTTGGGCGTCCGTCGTCTAATGCCGGATTTCTGGTTTTAACTGGATTTCTAACCCCGACCATTATTACCTTAATGTTACTCAAATTTGGATTGCCCGATACTGAGATTCTGTTATTCTTATCATAATAGACAAAAACATCCGAAACACTCAGTGTAGAGCCTGGTTTTTGCATTTCACTGTTCCTTGCCTGTTTAGCGTCCTGTAATACCGAAAGGTTAATTATAAACCTATTTTCTTCAGGCCAAACAATTTCCCTGTGGCTGTCGTTGTCGTTGTTATATCTTCCCGGAGGAGTAAGTTTTAAAGGAATCTCGTACTCATAAAAATTGCTTTTATAATCCGAACCTATTCTGATAAAGGCCGTAAGTTCATTATCTGAAAGAGGTTCGCCTATTAAAGCCTCGGCATGCACTTCCATTCTGATCTGCCGATATTGCCTTATATCTATATTTATATTACGGAATGCTGCTCTCGCATCACCATCTTCGAGGTCATGAACCCTGAGCACCATTGATTGTTCGTTCAGTTGACGTAGCTGAGGATTTGAAGGGTCTATAATCCTTGTGAAACCAGGAGGAAGCACATAGTTTACCGGCAGCTTGCCACTATTCTCTTCTATGCTAACGGAACTTATTTCAAAAGAACCGTCTTCCTGCTCAGGAATATTAGTCCTCTCACTTCCTTCCCTAAATGACATGTTGTATTTTCTCCATTCAGCCCTTACAAGATCGAGTTTAGCAAATCTCAGTATAACTGGTTCCTCGAAATTACGCATAAACATACGCATAAATCTTATGGACTTAAAATCTCTGATTGAGCCTACAACCCTTTCATAATCGGTAACAGGTATTTTAAACTGATACCATTTCACTTTAGATTTCTCGCCGTTAGCAAATGTTGCGGTATATTCGATTTCGTCAACTATATAATTAGAACCCACTTTCATATCTTCAGGCCTAAGGCTCACTTTATACTGATAATAGCTTTCAGTTTCGCTCAGTGTATTATCTCTATTTATATCTTCCATATCTGGAAGAGTGGTGCCGCTTGTCGGATAATTCTCAGGCGACATTTCGGCAGTAGGGGAGTTCCCCTCTGGCCCGTTATAACGCTTATATCTGTCGAGAATGCCAAGTCTCATTCTATCGTAATCGGAACCCCTGAAGTAGTGAAAGTCGTCGTTTGAGGGGTCTTTTTCAAATTCATTGTATGACTCGATACTAAGAACAGAGCGTAAGTTCTGTAAATACTTCTCATAAAATGTTTTTTCATCATCATCGCGTAAGCCGTCAAGGCCTACATCCTGGTATTGACGCGACATCGGATCGTTATCAAATGCATGAACTACAGCCTGAACAGTAGGGACACGCCCCCATGCTGTAGTATCAACATTTTTTACATCGGGTGACCCTGGCAGCCCGTTTTCAAAGCTTTTACGGGAATCTTTCAAAATATCCTCCGAAATATTCCCAAGATTAAAATAAATATCTCCACCTTTATGATCAGAATTTTCCACAAAAGGATCCATTAGCCAGAACTTAATATATTGTATATTAGCCTGCTCAAAATCGCTTGTAAGTACTTCTCTCATAATACCTCCCCATCGTGAACCTGGATTATTGAGCGAACCGTCGCTGTTCAATCCTGCCGAATAGCTCGAGGGTGTAGTGTCAAAATTGTATGGGCCTCTCTCGGAAGGATAAAATGCCACATTAAGAACACCTATTGTCGCCGGGACTCCGCTCGGGCTTTCTTTATATGGAAAAATTTCTGTTTCGAATACTTCTCTTACAAAGTGACTCGATTGTTCATCAGGATTATTCTTAATATGTTCCGGGGTTGATGAACCGTTTCTTAAAAAAAGAGGATCTATTACGTACCAGGCCAGCCTTGCTCTGTTAAACCCGCTTGCCAGATTATTATTAAATCTTCCTTCGGGGAACATCATATCCTGGCCCTGAGGAATACTTGCAAGTGTCCAAGCGTTGAACGACTTAAGGTCGAGAGGTATTTCGCTGGCTTCAAAATCGTCTATATACGAATTCCCCGCATTTGAAATTGCCTTTGAATGACCTGGAACAAGATTGGCAAATTCGCCGAAAAATGAAATTGCAGAAGGGGCTTTAGTCCTTATAAACGGAAGCTTATCAATTGCATTTGTAAGCATTTGTGATTGTGATTTATAAGAAGTGTTTAGCCCCCATATTGTATTTGATATTGGTTCCTCTCCAAAATTGACTTTTTGTGTATATGGCCTTTCATTCAAATGCAATATTGTTCCGCCGATATTGAAATTATTCGAAATGCGATAATCGAGATATGTTCCAACGAGTGTCTTTGTCTGGAATCCAAAAAACTGGTTGCTTTCAAGCGACACCTGAATAGGTGTTTCCGAATCAATAAGTGCCTGGTTAATAATCCGGACAGTACCAAGGTTATAATCAACAGTATAATCGCTATTTTCTGTTAGAATTACACCGCCTGCAGTTACTTTAATTGCTCCCTGTGGAATATTTGTTGCATTTAGTTGTATCTCAGAGCCGGAAGCCGAAGAATACTGTCCGGTAAGCTTGAATTTATTTTTCTCGGCCATCTGCCTGGCAATAGTCTGAGTCGAATCATACAGTTCCTGAAAAACATATTTCTCGGCAAGCTTTTTATCTGAGAACTGTTCGCGAAGGTAACTCCCAAAGGGTTCGTTTACCGGAAATATTATTCTCCCGCGGTCTGGCATAATAGTAGCATCCTCAATAAAATCGAATACACCATCAGGTTCTCTGTCGAGCCTTGAATTGAGATTATCGAGTCGCAATACTTGCAAAAGTATTTTATCCGAAAGGTTACCTTCCGGAATATAATTAATCGAATTGCCTGTTTTATCGTCCTGGTATAATACATTCAACTCAAAATTTTTTCTTTCAACTCTGCCAGAACCAAGAGAATAGATGTTTTTCATCATAAGTTTCCATGTAGGAAGTTTAGGGCTGAGTGTCGTTCCCTTCAGAAGTTTAAGTATTAGCGCTTTGGGTGCCGCAACTCCATCGGTCGAAAACTCTCCTACTTTGTATGTCTGGCCATTAAACGTATATTCAAAAGCAACTGCAAGAACTTCATCAGTATTAAGTGCAGTATTCAAGGAGATAAATCCAAGCTGTTTGTTGACGGTGTATTCTCTTTCATTAAGCTTTCTCGCATTTTCAATTTTTTCATAATCTCTTCCCGTTTGAAAATCGGGATAAAGCGGACTAAGGACATCTGTAACTTTATCCATTTCACGAACATCCGCATAATTATTAATTAGTTCATCATAAAGTCCATTTATTGAGTTATCAGGATTTGGCCTTGTACCCGGTTGTTGCTGAAAAGCAGAAATATCATTATAAATATGTTGACTGTTTTCGGCAAGATCCATAAAAGCCACAATGTTCCTGTTACTCCCTTCTTCGAACCTGCTGGTTTTATTTGTTATCCACACTTCTATCCTTTCTATATTGAGACCTGAACTAATAATCGGAAGGTATTTCATTGCATCATCAAAGATATCCCTGAAATATTGCGACAAAAAAAAGTGTCTATTTGCCTCATAATTATCTACAAATATTTCGAATGTGCTTATTTGAGCGCCTCCCTTTACTTCCATCACCGAAGATTCTCCTTTTTGCTGAGAAAGAACTGTGGTCATCGTAAGTTTTCCAAACTGCATTTCTGTCTTAAGCCCAAAAAGGCTGTAACTACCTGTTATAAGTGTTCCGGGAAGAGGAAGAGTGACATCGCCTGCTTCTATTTTCTTAATTATTTCATCCTCTTTACCGGCATACTGAAGTTTTATTCTGTTTTCAAATTCGAACATAGCTTCCGTATTATAATTAACCCCCAGCTGAAGCTTGTCGCCTATTGTTCCGGTTACATTCATTTGTATCTTTTCCTTGAAGTCGAATGTTGGTATGCTTCTAAGCTTTTCTGAGAGAGCCGGGTTTTGAGTGCGTGAGATATTTATTCCAAAAATGAGTTCGGCAGAACCTTGAGGAATGATATTTATTACATTGCTCCCGAAAATTTTGTCAAAAGCCTCCCCTCCTATTTCAATTGGTGGAATAATTGATGAACGGTATCCTGTTTCATCGCCTGAAAGACGCATATTCCAGTATTCTCTCATTGCTCTATCGAATTCATATTTGCGGTATTCTTCGGGGCTCATCCTTACTGGTAAACGGTAATCGAAAGAACCTGCTTTCTGATAAATTATATATTCGTTTTTATCAGGATCATATACGACTTTTGAAGTTATGTTTTTAGGTATCTTAAGAAATAGAGGTGAACTGGTACTATTTTCCCATGGGATGCCTGAAATATCTTTTAGTTTAAGCACTTGTTTTTTTGTTGTGTCCATGGAAGCAACATTTTGTCCATAAGACTGAAGGGAAATACTAAAGCTAAAGATTGCAGAAAATACAATACGGAAAATCTGCTGTAGATTTTTATATGAAAAACAAGATTTCAATGTTTTTTTACAAGTTTTTCAATGCTCTCTTGATAAGTTCTTCTACAGTCAAATTTTTATCTTCACTGATAATCCTGTCGAGAACTTTCATGATAGCATTTCGGGAAAAACCCAGCATTACTAATGCAGATAACGCCTCTTCACGTTTAGTATTGTCCTCACTTATGAATATTTCGGCAGCAGATGTCTGTTTTCCAATTTTATCCTTGAGATCAATTATAATTCGTTGCGCAGTTTTGATACCTATCCCTTTTATTCCTTTCAGCAAATTTACATTTGCTTCATTAATTGCTTCAGTTATATCGGCCGGAGTGAGTGATGAAAGTATCATACGGGCAGTATTTGCTCCTATACCTGAAACTGAAATAAGATGACGGAAAATATTTCTTTCCTCCTCATCGGCAAAACCGAAAAGCTGATGAGCATCTTCACGAATTACTTCATGAATAAGAATTCTGTAACTTGTTTTATCTTCAAGTTTTGAATAAGTATTAATAGATATGTTTATAAAATATCCTATTCCTGCTGTTTCTACAACTACATAAGTCGGTGAAAGTTCCGTTATCGTTCCGATAATGTAATTAATCATATCAATTGGTCAAGGTCAAGGCTATTAATTTCAGGCGGTAGTTCTTCAGTATGTTCAGAATGAATATCGACTTCGGAGTGTTTCAGAGTATTTCTGGTAATCTCGGAGTACATTTTTCTATTTCGATAAATATCACACGCAAGATATATAGCATGTCGGAAAGAATTTTCTGATGCTACTCCTTTCCCTGCAATTTCGAGTGCGGTTCCATGTGCAGGAGAGGTTCTTACCACAGGGAGACCTGCCGTAAAATTTACTCCAGTTTCAAATGAAAGAGCTTTAAAAGGGGTAAGCCCCTGGTCGTGATACATTGCCAGTACCGCATCAAATTTAGCGAACATTTCGGTGCCAAAAAACCCGTCGGCAGAGAAGGGGCCGAATGCCATTATCCCTTCCTCTCTCGCTTTTTGAATTGCAGGGATTATTATTTCAGCTTCCTCATTTCCAAGAAGTGAATTATCACCAGCATGAGGGTTCAGCCCAAGAACTGCAATAGTCGGTTTGCGAATAGTAAAATCAATTAGGAGGGAATTATTCATAATTCTAAGTTTACGCAATATGGTATCAACAGTAATAAGTCGAGGTACTTCTTTAAGCGGTACGTGGCCTGTAACGATCCCAACCTTCATGTTTTCACTTATCATAAACATAAGTACTTCTTCTACACCAAATTTCGATTTCAAATATTCGGTATGGCCGGGAAAGTTGAAATTTGCCGATTGTATTGATTTTTTGTTTATAGGAGCAGTAACCAGAACATCTATTTTCCCCTCTTTCAAATCATTTACAGCTCTTTCCAGAGCAATAAATGCTGCTTCTCCGCTATGAGGAGTTGACTTCCCCAATTCTACCCTAACATCATCGCCAAGGCAATTAATTATGTTAGCTCTTTTATTATGAGCTTCACCTGGATCGCGGATGGAATTAAAGCTGAAATTTTCAATATTCAGTGCTTTTCTATGATAAGCTGCAACTTTTGGTGAACCATAAACCACCGGGACAAAAATGTCAAAAATATTGTTGTCGAGGAGGCATTTTATAATCATTTCATAGCCAATGCCATTGATATCTCCATGAGTTATCCCGACAATAATCTGTTTATTCTCCATTTTATCATTTATTATTTACATTACCCGAAGCAAGTTTCTTGAGAAAAACTGCAAGAAGCCTTAGGCCTGAACCAGGTCCTTCCTTTATTCTGTAAAAGTCGTCTTTCTTCAAGACACCGGTTCCTGCAATATCCAGATGGATCAATGGATATTTTGCAAACGATTCGAGGAATTTACCGGCAGTGATTGCGCCGGCTTCTCTCCCGCCATTATTCTTAATATCTGCCACATCCGATTTTAAAGATTCGCTGTATTCATCCCAGAAAGGCAAACAGGCTATTCTTTCGTATACATCATTCCCAGCCTCTTCGAGTATTTTAAAATACTTTTCGTCTGCATTACCCATTACCGCTATAGCCTGATTTCCAAAAGTCATAGCTGCAGAACCTGTTAATGTTGCAATAGTTATAATAAGCTCCGGTGCATAATTACAAGCATAGCTTATTGCATCGGCAAGTAAAAGCCTTCCTTCTGCATCGGTGTTCCCTATTTCAACAGTCGAGCCGTCAAACATTCTGATAATATCACCCTGAGTATAGGCATTTCCTCCGGGCCGGTTATCGGTTGCAGGTAACAATCCAATAACATGAACCGGCAATTCACACTTTGAAATCACGTACATGATACCTGCAACTGTGGCGGCACCAGCCATATCAGTCTTCATCTGACTCATATATTCCCCGGTTTTTATATTCAAACCTCCAGTATCATACATAATGCCCTTCCCTATAAGTACTACAGGCTTACTGTTTATACTTTTTTGTGGCTTCCATTCGAGGATACAAAATACAGGAGGATCAACACTTCCGCGATTCACAGCAAGAATGCCTCCCATATTTAGAGCTTCAATTTTCTCTTTATTAAATACTTCCACAGAAAAACCTGCCGAATCCCCAATCTTTTTTATTTCTCCTGAAAAAGCTTCGGCATTCAGATAATTAGGCGGCTCGTTTATTAAATCCCGTGTCATATAAACCGCCTCGCAAAGTGTCCTTAACCACAATATATTTTGATTTTCCCCGATGTCATAAATAAGAATTCTGGAGGGATATTCACCGCCATTTTTTTCTTCCTCTTTTGTTTTATATTTAGAAAATGAATAAATGCTCAGTATGAGTCCTTCTGCAAAAGCTTCTTCTGCGCCACTCACAGAACCATCTGAAGCAATTACAATTTCAGAGTGATTATTCGACTTGATGAGCTTTTTCATTAAGGAAGCTTTTTTTCGCAGATCTTCCAATAGCTTGTATCCGGTAAGTTCGGTATTCAAAGGGACAATATAAGTACATTTGAAGTATGAATTAATAAATACATATTCATCCTTTTCCTTAAGCCTCTTTTCGGCGTATTCTTTTTCACTCCGGCTCAACATTATATAAGACGGGATTTCTTCATTCCCAACAATACAAATAACCGACTGTTCAGGAGATATTTGAGATACCGATTTTACATCTATTTTTATCATAATAATTTATTTTAATAACACAAAAAATCTTAATAAATTTGATTATTACAATGTATAATTTATATGTATCAGTATTACACGAAAAATCTTTTAAATTAACTCTTTGATAGAAAGCGTAAAGTTAATTAAAAAATCAAAGCCTCCTCGTGAAATTTTTACATTTGCATTCATTTAAATATCAATATCATAGGATAGATTTATAAATAACCTGTTCAATTTTATAATGGAATTCGAAAATATTCTTAATCGCGCTTTAAAGATGGAGCCTATTTCTTTTGAAGAAGGGATATTATTATATAATCATGCTCCCTCTTCACTGCTTATGTTCTATGCCGATCAGATTAGAAAAAGGCTTCATCCCGACAATAAAGTCGGCTGGATAATAGACAGAAACGTCAACATCACCAATATATGTTTCTCACAATGTTCTTTTTGTAATTTTTGTCGTCGGAAAAATTCTGATGATGCGTATATAACCACTATAGAGCAGTATCGGGAAAAGATTGACCAATTGTTTGCACTTGGCGGAAAGCAACTTTTATTGCAGGGAGGAATGAATCCTGAACTTGGGCTTGTATTTTATAAGAATCTTTTTACTTTGCTTAAAAACGAATATCCAGCTTTGAAGTTACATGCTTTAGGGCCTCCTGAAATAGTATATCTTGCCAGAAAAGAAGGATTAACTTTCAGGGAAGTGCTTCTGGAATTAATTAATGCCGGCCTTGATAGTTTGCCTGGCGCCGGTGCTGAGATTCTTTCCGAAAGGGTGAGAAAGAATATTTCGCCAGCGAAAGCAACTGTTGATGAATGGCTTGAAGTGATGCGCGAAGCACATAAACTGAATCTTCCAACATCTGCCACAATGATGGCAGGGCATATTGAAACGAGAGAAGAACGTGTAATGCACTTAATAAAATTACGCGATTTGCAATCTGAAAAACCTGAGGGTAGCTATGGTTTTATTACTTTTATTCCCTGGCCTTTTCAGCATAAGAATACACTACTTTACAAATATTCAGGTGTTATGAATAATATCGACGGTCCTGAATATATCAGGTTAATTGCAATAAGCAGGATAATATTAAATAATATTCCTAATATTCAAGCATCACTGCTTACTGTAGGAAAAGAAATAGCAATGATGTCACTTCATTCGGGCGCTAATGATCTTGGTTCAATTATGATTGAAGAAAATGTAATCAGTGGCGCTGGCGATATTCACATATTTGATTCTGATACAATATGTTCAATAATAAAAGAGGCTGGTTTTACGTCAGTAAAAAGAAACCAGAAATATGAGCCTGAAAATTAATCTTTATTAAGAATTTCTTTCTTCTCCTCTTCAGGATCATCTTTAGTAGCCTTCTTGAATTCTTTCAGTCCATGTCCGATGCCTTTCATAAGTTCAGGTATCTTGCGGCCGCCAAACAGAAGCACGACAATTAACAAAATTAAAACAATCTCCAAAGGTCCTATCTTTCCCATTTTCTTAAATTTTAAAAAACATTACAAAGTTACAATTACTTTGATAAAAACAAAGCATAATAAATTATTTATTCAGAAGTCTTATTATATCATTGGCATTTGCATAAATCAACAGAGCAAAAAGAAATATCATGCCAACTATCTGGGCATATTCGAGGAATTTATCGCTTGGTTTTCTTCTGGTTATAACTTCATACAAAAGGAAAAGAATATGACCGCCATCAAGCCCTGGAATTGGAATAATATTCATAACAGCCAGAATTATTGACAAAAATGCGGTAAGATTCCAGAATGACTGCCAGTTCCAGATTCCAGGAAATATGCTTCCTATAGTAATGAAACCTCCAAGTGACTCATATCCTTTAGCTTCTTTCGAAAATATTAGTTTAAACTGTTTAAGATAATCACTTATAGTACTAATACCAAGTTTAATGCCTTCTGGAATTGATTCTATAAAGCTATAATTTACAGTTTTAAGCTCGAAAATATTTTCATACGAGCGAATTATCTCAAGACGTCCGTTTTGATTTACAGTAACCGGAATATCTAAATTTTCACCGTTTCGAACAATATTCAGGGTTACAACTTTACCTTTATTCTGCATAAGGTAATTCTGGAACTCGTCAAAGAATTCAAATTGTTGATTATCTACTCCTTTAATTTCATCACCTTCTTTTACTCCTGCAATTTTTGCCGGTGAATTTTTCCCAAAGCCGCTCACAATAAAAGTAGAAAAAGGAATCCTTGGCTCAATTCGCCCTCCTCCTTTTATTGCGCTATTTATATATTCCTGTGGGATATTTATATTTATTATCTCCCCATTTCTTTCTACCTGGATTGTTTTCTTATTATTGAGAATTATTTCCTTTTGAATCTGATAAAAATTGTCTATATACTGACCGTCAACCGATAAAATTTTATCTCCATTTCTAAGTCCTATTGAATATCCGACGCTATCGGTTACAATCCCGTATTTTACGCTGGAAGTAGGTAGATATGTTTCTCCCCATTTGTAAAGGACCATGACATAAATGAGTATAGCAAAAAGAAAATTAAACAAAACTCCGGCGACCATTATAAGAAGTCTCTGCCATGAAGGTTTTGACCTGAATTCCCATGGCTCGGGTGGTTTCTTAAGCTGTTCCGTATCGAGCGACTCGTCAATCATTCCTGCAATTTTTACATATCCGCCTAATGGCAACCATCCTAATCCATATTCGGTCTCTCCTTTCTTAAATTTAAAAATAGAAAACCACGGGTCGAAAAAAAGATAGAATTTTTCCACTCTTGTTTTAAACATCTTTGCAAAGATAAAATGGCCGAATTCATGAATTATAATCAGAATTGAAAGACTTAAAATAAATTGAAGTATTTTTATCAGTACAGTCATCTTTTCAGTTGTAAATTATTTGTAATATAGTTTTTTGCTATTTCTCTACTCTCAAAATCGGCCGATTCAAGGATTTCAAGGTTTATTTCCTGTACAAAGGTAGTTTTCGCCATTGCATATTCTACAATATCAGATATTTGTAAAAATCCTGTTCTGCCTTCAAGAAAACTTTTTACAGCCACTTCATTTGCAGCATTCATTATGCAAGGCATATTGCCTCCTATTTTGAGGGCCTCATACGCAAGAGGAAGGTTATGGAAAAGAGTTATGTCGGGTTTCCTAAAAGTCAAAAGCGACAATTCTGTGAGATCGAGCCTTGGTAAGTCGGAGGGAATTCTTTCAGGGAAGCCAAGAGCGTAAAGAATCGGAATTCGCATGTCGGGCAGACCAAGTTGAGCTTTCACCGAGCCATCGTGAAAATAAACAAGAGAATGAATTATTGATTGAGGATGAATAACAACATCGATTCTTTCAGGGTCAATATCAAAAAGCCATTTTGCTTCTATCACTTCGAGTCCTTTATTCATCAATGTTGCCGAGTCGATTGTTATTTTGCTCCCCATATCCCATCTTGGATGTTTCAACGCCTGTTCAGGGGTCACATATAAAAGTTGTTCGTAAGTATAATTCAAAAAAGGGCCGCCTGAAGCAGTCAGAATTAATTTTTCCACAGCTTTTCTGTTCTCACCTACCATGCACTGAAACAATGCTGAATGTTCGGAATCGACCGGAATGATTCTGCTTCCCGATTTTGAAGCTTCCCGGGTAATAAGTTCTCCGGCAACAACAAGTGTTTCCTTATTGGCAAGAGCTATGTCTTTTCCTGTTTTTACAGCAGAAAGAACCGGCTTCATACCGGCATAGCCAACCATAGCAGCAAGGATTAACTCGGCATCAGAGTTAACGGCCACATTTTCAATTTCATTAACCCCTGCCAAAACCTCTACAGGCAATCCCGAAAGCGCATCCTTAACTTCTTTATAACAATTTTTATTCGCTATAACTACAATTTTAGGGAGAAATTTTTTCGCCTGACTTATAAGAAGGGCTTTATTGCTGCCGGCCGTAAGAACTTCCATGCTGAACCTGTCAGGGTATTTATTTATAATATCAAGAGCTTGCTTACCAATCGATCCTGTTGAACCAAGAATTGCAATCCTTTTTGGCCGATCCATATTAAAAATTTGTTCGAAAATTAGAAAAAAATATGTCTTTCAGGATCCAGAGGAATGCCTTTATACCATATTTCAAAATGAAGGTGAGGACCCGATGTGTAAAGTTCTCCTGAACCTCCTACAACAGAAATTGCCTCCCCTGCTCTTACAAAATCTCCATTTTCCTTTAGTAGTGAAGCGTTATGTTTATAAACAGTAACAAGGTTATCTTTATGTTGTAACCCTATTACGTATCCGGTTTCCATTGTCCATCCTGTAAAAATAATTGTACCATCAAGAGCAGCCAAAACAGTTGATCCAGGACGTGTAACAATATCAGTTCCAAAATGCTTTGTTCTCGAATCAAACTTGCCTGTAATAATACCTTTTACCGGAGGGAAAAAATGAAGATCTGCAAGCCCAGACGATTCATCCGCCCTCGGAAAAATAAGATTATATCTTTCTTCCTTTTCTACTTGAGATCTTAATTGATCAGTTTCAGGAATATTCCGGAATTCAATATTACTATATTTCCTTCCTGTATCAGAAGAGATCGTTATCTCTTCAGGTTCCCGACCTGAGATAATCGCATTAAGATTTGCAAAATACTTATCTCTCAGTTCCAGTTCCCTTTCCAGAGAATCGAGCCTTATAGCACTTATCAAGATATTTCTTCTCATTTCCACATCCGGATATCCGGGTATAAATTCTCTAAGATTTGTAAATGCAATTAAGCAAACAGTTGACCCTATAATAATTAATATAACTAATGAAATAAGTATGAAAGCATTATAACGGGTAAGTTTTACTTTCCAGACTTCTTCAAAAGTAGTATCATTATAAATAGTAAATCTATATTTATCTCGCCAGTTTCTTTTTTTCTTTTCTTCCTTTGCCATTTTTATAAGCAATAAGGCAACAAAGATAATAAACCTGACACGATTTTAAATTTGATAAACTTAATTGAAATTAAAGCTTAATAAAATCACCAAATTTTTTATTCTGTTCATTTTCTTTCACATTCAACAGCCAATAAACTTTTAGTATTAAATTAAGAGTATTAAGTAAACTGAAAAAAGTAATATGACAATTAATTTGATAATATTTTTTTATTTAAGTCATCGGCTTTTAAAAAATTTGTAACTTTGTGAGTCTTAAAATTAAGAGGTTATTGTCTGTCGGAAGTTAGACAAAAGCCCGTCACAGTTCTTTCAAATATATTATACTGCGGGGTGGAGCAGTGGTAGCTCGTTGGGCTCATAACCCAAAGGTCGGAGGTTCGAATCCTCCCTCCGCTACAAAGAGAAATTCCTTGCCGCAAAGCGGCAGGGGATTTTTATTTTTACGAACCGCCAAAGAGCAGAAATGTAGCTGCTGCAAGAGAAGCTCCAACCATTGGGCCGACTATTGGTACCCATGAATAACTCCAGTCGCTGTTTCGTTTACCTTTTATTGGTAAAAGAAAGTGCATTATCCTTGGTCCTAGGTCACGGGCAGGGTTAATAGCATATCCTGTAGGGCCACCCAGTGCCAGACCTATACCCAGCACAACAAGAGCAACAGGGAGAGCATTCAGTGCGCCCAGCCCCACTTCCGGTTTTGCCATATAAAGCACTGCCAGAACAAGAACAAATGTTCCGATAATCTCAGTAATTAAATTATACCAGTAACTCCTAATATTAGGTATTGTGCAAAACACTGCAAGTTTTGCATCTGCATCTGCTGTCTCATCAAAATGCTTTTTGTAGGCAAGCCATGCGAGGCCTGAACCAAACATGGCACCAAGCAATTGTGCTATTATATATAAAGGCATCTGAGAAGCTGAAAATTTTCCCACCAGAACAAGACCAAGTGTCACGGCAGGATTAAGATGGGCACCGCTCGCCTCAGCAGCTATCAAAACGCCTGTGAAAACACCGATAGCCCATCCGAAGGTTATAACAATCCATCCACTGTTGTTGCCTTTGGTCTTTGTAAGCAGCACATTTGACACAACACCGCTTCCAAAACAAAGAATCATGGCTGTTCCAATAAATTCTGCAAAAAACTGGCTCATACTTAACTATTTTAGATTTTTGATTTCCGATTTCGATTTTTGTTTTTTATTTATAATATAAGAATAATGGTCATTCGGTTGTTATTCAGTTGTCATTCGATAGTCATTCAATCGTCATTCAATGGTCATTCGATAGTCATTCAATTGTCATTCAGTTGTACTTTAGTTTAACGTTTCCCGTTTATTGTTTTGTTTTGCAATTTGCAATTTGCATTTTCTCTCTTTCTTCCTACTTTCTCTCGTCTATCACAACTCGCCTGACGCCCACTAATTATTGTCTTTCTTCTTCTGCCCATGAAATTGTGGTCTGAATCGCCCGGTTCCATCCCTCAGTAAGCTTTTCAGACGATGCTTTATCAATAGAAGGAGAAAAAATTCTGTCAATTTGCCATTGTTTCTTAATCTCATCCTGACTATTCCAGTATCCTGTTGCGATTCCTGCCAGGTATGCAGCGCCAAGAGCAGTTGTTTCCGTTATTTTTGGTCGAACTACTTTTGTTTGTAAAATATCCGACTGGAACTGCATCAAAAGATTATTAACAGTTGCGCCACCATCAACTCTGAGTTCATGAATATTTATTAATGAATCTTTTTCCATTGCTTTCAGAACTTCAAGGGTCTGGTAAGCGATACTGTCGAGTGAAGCACGTGCTATATGTGCTGATGTTGTGCCTCTGGTTATACCTACGATAGTTCCACGCGCATGCTGATTCCAGTGCGGGGCTCCAAGCCCTGCAAAAGCTGGTACGAAATAAACACCTCCGCTGTCTTCAACTTTACCTGCAAGTTTTTCAACTTCTGCAGAATTCTTTATTATACCCAATCCATCCCTAAGCCATTGCACTACTGCTCCGGCAATAAATATGCTACCTTCAAGGGCATACTGGATTTCATTACCTATCTGCCAGGCTATTGTTGTCAGAAGCTTATTTTCGGATTTAACCGGTTTATCGCCCACGTTCATCATCATGAAACAACCGGTGCCATAAGTGTTTTTAACCATCCCGGGTTCGATGCACATCTGCCCAAACAATGCCGCTTGCTGGTCACCAGCTATACCTGAAATTACCACAGGCGATCTAAAAATATTACTTGTTTCACCATAAATTTCACTTGAGGTTCTTACTTCAGGTAAAATACTTTCAGGGATATTAAATAGTTTAAGAAGTTCTCTATCCCAAGTTAATGTATTTATATTAAATAACATAGTTCTTGAAGCATTCGACACATCTGTAATATGGAGCTTCCCGCCGGTAAGGTTCCATACAAGCCATGAGTCAACAGTTCCGAAAGCAAGCTGTCCCTTTTCGGCAAGAGAACGTGCACCGTTCACATTATCCAGAATCCATTTTACCTTGGTTGCAGAAAAATAAGCATCAATAATTAAGCCTGTTTTATCCCTTATGATTTCAGTAATTCCCTCTTCTTTAAGCCGGTCGCAGTAATCAGCAGTACGTCTGTCCTGCCATACAATTGCATTATAAACAGGGTTACCTGTGCTCCGGTCCCATACAATGGTTGTTTCACGCTGATTTGTAATCCCTGTTGCCACAACATCCTGACTTTTAATTCCGGTCTGGTTTAATGCTCTATCGGCAACCTCAGCTTGAGACGATAATATTTCTTGAGGGTTATGTTCGACCCAACCGGGCTCAGGATAAATCTGAGTAAATTCCTTTTGAGCAGAAGTCAAAATCTGTCCGTTATGATCAAAAATAATAGCTCTTGAACTTGTAGTTCCCTGATCGAGAGCAAGAATATAGCCATTCATAATTTATTATATTATATACGCAAAATATTACTGACAAATATAGTTTTTCACAAGCCGGCTAAAACTTTCTTTCTGTTCATCTTCCCATTTCTCATCAAAACCTAATTCTTTTGCCATAATTTTTGCCACGGCAGGAGCTGCTTCCCTTGCAGCTTTTGCATCAAGGAGGATGGATCTTGTTCTTCTTGCCATTATATCTTCAAGATTAACAGGCATTTCATTATAACATATCCATATTATTTCAGCCTTTGTATATGGTAAAAATTCAGATATTTTTTCGGCATTTTCAGGATTTTCATTCATGATATCTATAATTTCCCTGGCTTTCTCTCCATAAATACGAAGTCTGTCATCCGGTAGATTTTCAGGAACCGAATCTATTTTCAAAGTTCGCGTGATGCATTTCCGTTTCTCTATTATCCCCGCTTTAATAGCAGCGTCGATTGTCTCTTCAGCCATTCGTCGGTATGTTGTCCATTTCCCTCCGGTAATTGTAACAAGGCCTGACTTCGACACGATAATTTTATGCCTTCTGGATATTTCCTTTGTTGAATGAGGATTATCAGGGTCAGATGCAAGAGGGCGTAGGCCTGCATAAACGGAGAGGATGTCTTTCTTCTCAGGCTTTTTAACAAGATATTGTCCAGCATTCCGAAGGATAAACATAATCTCTTCGTCAAAGGCGACAGGCTCGGAACTGATTTTATCAAGCGGGGTATCGGTAGTGCCTGCAATAACTTTACCGTGCCACGGGATTGCAAAAAGAACGCGTCCGTCTTCAGTTTTCGGTATCATCAAAGCGGAATTACCCTGAAGGAAATAATTATCGAGTACAATATGGACACCCTGACTCGGTTTAATAATACTTTTGGCAGCAGGATTATCCATTTTCAGTATATCGTCGGCAAAGACACCTGTAGCATTGATAACCAGTTTCGATTCTATGACATACTCTTCCTTTGATATCACATCATAAGCTTTTACCCCTTTTACTTTTCCGTTCTCATCTTTTATCAGATCTTTGACCTCAAAGTAATTCAATACCGTTCCTCCATGTCTTACGCATGCAGCCGCAAGAGATATTGCCATCCTTGAATCGTCAAACTTTCCATCGTGATATACTATACCGCCTTTCAAACCTTCCCTCCTTATGTTAGGTAGCCGTGAAATAACTTTTTCCTTATTAATAAAATACGATTTACCAAGGCTCAATCTTCCAGAAAGGATATCATAAAATTTCAGGCCCACGGTATATAATATTACATCAAACCATGTGTAAGCAGGGATAACAAATTCCTGATCGGAAGTCAGGTGCGAGGCATTTCGGATCATTATCCCTCGTTCTTTCAAAGCTTCCATTACGAGTAGAACGTCGCCCTGTTGGAGGTACCTGACTCCTCCATGAACGAGCTTTGTGCTTCTTGAAGAAGTTTCTTTAGCAATGTCGGATTTCTCGAGAAGAAGAACTTTATAGCCCCTTGTAACAGCATCGAGTGCGATTCCCAATCCCGTGGCACCGCCTCCAATTACTATGGTATCAAAAAAATGTTTATCGTCTTTCCGTAAATTAGATATCTGCTTACTACGATTCATTATTATTTGTTTTAATCAATTATTTTTTCATAAAACTAATTGTTCTTCAAATATAAATATGAAAAAAGAAAATAATAATAATAATAATTGCTAAACCTATTCATCTGAATAGTAAGAATGCAACATCGGGCATTTTAGCTGATGTTACAGGGCCTTTTAGCAATCCTGTATTTTTGTTAAGCCTGAAAACAGAAATATCTCCCGATTTCTGATTTCCGACAATAAGGAATTTGCCGTCAGGGTCAATAATAAAATTTCTTGGCCAGTTTCCACCACATGGAGTTCTTCCTGCAAACTCAAGTCTGCCGTCGGGTAAAATCCGAAATACTACTATTGTATTTTCACCTCTATTTGAGCCATAAAGAAATCTACCATCTTTACTGATTGCAATTTCGGCACAGTAATTATTTTCAATGAAATCATCAGAAGTTGTTTTAATGATCTGAATAGGCAATAGCCTACCGTTTGTCATATCAGCATCAAATACAGCAATTGTTGATGCAAGTTCATTGATAACATAAAGCTTCGAACCGTCGGCTTTGAAGACAAAATGACGCGGCCCTGAATTCTTAGGTAAATAAGCTATTCCATTTTCAACTTCAATAAGTTTACCATTAACAGTATCGAATTCATAGGCTATTATTCTATCAAGACCAAGATCTGCCACATAAATAAATTTACCTGACGGATCATGTTGAATCATGTGTGCATGTGAACGATCCGGCTCCTCTTTTACGTATAATATTGTATCTGAAATTGTTTCAGGAATCCCTTCATTGTTCAGTTTCACCACCACAACCGAACCGTTTGGATAATTGGCAATTAATAAATGTTTTGTGTCGGCAGAAAGAGATATATAACATGGACCGGCCCAGGGAATAAGCATTTCGTTTATCTTTTCAGCAATGGCACCTGTTTCCGGATTAATACTCAATGTTGTCAATCCGCCGCCGAAATTACCTTTAAACTCCATAACTTCATTAATTACATAGAGAAGATCTTTATTTTTACTTAGGCAAAAGAACGACGGACTTGGCCCGACATCTTCCTGCGATTTTAGAGTCAATGAGCCGTTTCGGGTATTGAACTCAAAAATGTTTAAACCTTTTTCATCACCTTTTGTAAACCGGCCGGCGTAAAGTATTTCAGTTTTATCGCAACCTGTGGAAAATACTACTGAAATTAAAATCGCAGCAATTGATAAGACCGAGTGTATTTTCATTTCTTTATGTTTTTTAATTTTTGATCGAGTTCTTTTAGTGTAAATCTTACACTTAATATATAGGGCTGCCTTCCTTCTTCCCAATGTCCATAAGTAGTTACAACAAACGTTCCATCGGGTAATAGTTCTACCCCGGGATAGCAACAATCCCATGCATTAATATTATCCTTGAATCTTATTCTGTATTGGCCTGGTCTGCCTTTGGTCAGATCGTTCCATGTACCTACCCATCCAACCCAATCGCCTTCTGTTGGACTTCCAAGTCCAGTTTCTTTTGCTACCTCGCTCAGGTTGCTTATTTTCTTTTCAGCAGCAATTTTTTCAATATTTCCATTTAGCGCTGAAGGACTGTGATCGCGGAAAACACATAAAATCCTGCCATCAGGAGCATATTTCAGTACATGCCTGTCACCATTGAGTTCATTAGGCAGAGGTTTTGGCATGCTCCATGTTTTGCCTTCATCATTAGAAAAAATTATTTGTGAGTTTGTCCTTCTGCTGTTTTCTCTTAAAAGAACAGCAATTTCTTTACCATTTGGTGACCTTATTGCTCCGGGTTCGCACAGATTCATGTCCCTTCTGCTAAGAATAACATCCGGAAACGACCATGTAACGCCGCCATCAGTGGATATTGTTTTGTAAACTGTAAAAAGACGCTGATCGTATTTCTTTCTGTCTTCGTCGTATCTTATTTGTCCGTCGGAAGTAAAGTATCGCAAATCGTCATGGAAAAGAGCCATATAATGGCCCGCTCCTGTTTTAATCGGGAAAACTGACGACATAACCACAATTCCACCCCAGCCGCCAATTTCTTTAAGTTCACTCCATGTATTTCCATCGTCTTCCGATATAGCCATTCTTGCTGGATAAAGGCCAGAAAACATTATAACTCGTTTTTTCCCGTTCGCATCCGCAACTCTATAAAGTGTGGGTACCTCTTTCGATGTTTTCCAGCTTTCCGGTATTTTAATTCTCTCACTCCATGTCAGTCCGCCGTCTGTACTTCTTTTGTAAACTATCTCTCCCTTACCATGGCCTTTCGGATAGACTATAAGCATTGTTTTACCGTCTTCCAGAAGAACAGTTGTAGGATGGCCAAGATATTGACCTTCTTCACGGTCAACTGTAACCTGTCGAAAAGTTTCATCATTAAGGTCTATTACCGGAATATGCAGGTAAGGCTGCGTTACTGGTTGAGAAAAAGAGCTTACAGACAAAATAACAAGTAATTGAAAAGAAATAAATATTCTCATAGGTTTACGTTTCTTCAGCTTGCCAAGCCAAAAATATTAAATCCTTATGTAAAGCCAGTATATTTTATTTCCCCTCCTTCTCAAGGAGGGGTGTCCCGATGATAATCGGGACGGGGTGGTTGATTGCATATATTAAAAACAAACTCGAAGTTACTTACTCCTCCACCTCCCCCTTCGCTACGCTCAGGGTACTCCTCCTCTCCGAGGAGGAGAAATAGAAAAATTAAAATATATTTCTACCCTTTTTACCCTAATTTCCCCTCCTTCTCAAGGAGGGGTGTCCCGATGATAATCGGGGCGGGGTGGTTCAGTCAATTACGCTTCGAAGTTGTCGCATTCGCGATATGCCTCAATAACCCTTAGCTCACCCTCTTTGGAGCCTCTCTGGCTTATGCCATGTTCCATACAAAGGGTACCGTTATATTTCTTATTATATAGGAATTTGAAAATACTTTTAAAGTTTATTTCACCAGTAGTAGGCTCATTACGGCCAGGGTTATCTCCCAGATGAAAAGCTGCAATTTCACTCCAGGCAGCATTTATATTGTATATGAGATTACCTTCGGATATCTGCTGGTGATAAATATCATCCACTATTTTGCATGATGGTCTGTTGACTGCTCTGCAGATGGCATAGGCCTGAGGAATTCCTGTAAGGAAAACACCTGGATGATTGACATAATGGTTCAGCGGTTCCAGTACGATTGTCATTCCTTCAGGTTCCACTACATCGCAGCAATATCTGAGGTTATCAATCACATTTGCTGTCTGATATTCCATCGGAAGCTTCATATCATATCTTCCGGGGACGACGAGAGCTTGTTTAGCGCCCGTTCTTTTTGAAACTTCAACTCCCTCTTTCATTTTTGCTATCAGCATATCGCGGACTTCGGTAGTATTAAGCACAAAGTCCTGCTTACCTGAATCTGCCATGAGGACAAAAGGGCCGAAGTCCATGCCGAGCCGTTTCAGCTCATTCATTATTTTCTCCTGTTCCTCAGGTGTTCGCCTCATGAAGTTATTGTCGAACACTGCCCGGAATCCCTGGTCATAACAAAATTTTATATTGTCAATAGGGTCCTTTCCTGCATTTTGACTGAACATCCCTATGCTTGGAGCGTATTTGAGCTTAAAAGGCGTAACGGCATCTTTGGCCTTTTTCTGTCGCGACATTGCAGACGAGCCAAAAACTGCAGGAGCAGCTAAAATAGCGGCTCCTGTAGTCGTTGCTCTTTTAATAAAATCTCTCCGTGAGTTTCTCATAACCATTTATTTAGTTACTATCATTTAAGCATTAATTGCCTGCCTGAGGTTTTTGTCTGTTCTTGGCGGCTGCAGCTCTTTCTTCTGCTCTTTTCTTTTCAGCCACCGGATCGTAGGCTTCGCCCGGGATAGGCACTGTTTTTGGAATATTAACAGGGCCGAATACATATACTTTAGGTCCGAGTTTCATATCGGAATTCATAACTTCATCCCATGTTGTCTCTTTCCCTGTATAGGAAGAAATACGGCCCATAATGGCAGTCATAGTTGATATAGCTGTATTTTCAAGCTCATTGAATGGCTGATTGTTACGAATAGCGGTTACCATATCAATATGTTCCTGCACATAAGGATCTTTCAGGGCTCTGGTATTTGGCTGACCGTCTTCACCGAGAGGATATTTGTATTTCCATATCTCATTTCCGCTAAGATCGAAAATTGTGTCAATACAATTGGTCGAGCCGTTTGTTCCCTGAAGTCTTTCGCCAACCATATTCCAGCAACCATTAATCTGGCGGCACATACTATGAACATGTACACCGTTTTCGAATACAAAATCCACGCTGAAGTTATCCCACTGGTCGCCAGTAACACGTCTATGCCTTGCTCCTATTCCACGGGCAGCAACAGGGTGAGCATCCATAAACCAGTTCATAACGTCTATATTATGAACATGTTGCTCCACTATATGGTCGCCCGAGAGCCAGCACCAATTAACCCAGTCGCGTATCATCCATTCCATCTCTGTCCACCCGGGCATATTATCACGGTGCCATAGTTTACCTCCATTCCAGTAAACATTTCCTCCTACGATCGGACCAATTATTCCAGCTTTAACCTGCTGATAATTGTTAACATAATTGCGCTGATGGCGGCGTTGTGTTCCTGTAACGATTGTAAGTCCAAGTTCTTTTGCTTTAAGTGCGGTTGCCATAACTGAACGGGCTCCGACAGGATCCACGCAGACAGGTTTTTCTGCAAAGATATGCTTTCGCGCTGCAACTGCAGCTTCAAGATGTTCGGGGCGAAATGACGGTGGAGTGGCCAGAATAACAATGTCTACACCTGAATCAATTACTTTCTGATAGGCATCGAAGCCGACAAAACATTTGTCCTCAGGGATTTCCTGTCCTTTCTGTTTCAAAATTGCTGCCCTTGTCTCATCAACACGGTCTTTGAAAGTGTCACCCAGAGCAACTATCTGGAGATTTGGACCTGCATTGAGAAAGTTGATTGCAGCACCTCTTCCGCGTCCGCCACATCCGATTAAACCGGCTTTAAGTACCGGACCGTCTGGCGCCTGATCGAGCCATGCAGTTTCAGGAACAGCCACCCATTCCTTTTTCTTTGACGTACAACCTGTCAATATTGCGGGTGCTACCACCCCTGCAGCCCCCACGGCTGCCGCTTTGCCGAGAAAATTTCTTCTTGAAATACCTGATTTTTTCATGCTGGTTGGATTTAGTAATTAATTTTTGTTTATAATTTTAAGTTCTCTTTAACAAGTAAAAATATTAATAATTCAATAACTTCACCAATTAAATTAATAAATTTTAACATTTAAAATGTTTTTTTCTCTGTTTATTGAAAAACACAGCTTTTTTTCATCCCAACCTATATTTAATCCTTAAGGTTTTATAATTTTACATCTACAGTATTGCACGATAAAATTTGAAAAATTTAAAAGTAATTTAAAATCAAATTGAGTTTAAGCTTACAAGTAATCCAAACCTTTTTTCCAGACATTATTAATGTTTTTATATTTATGTTATTTTCAAGATTAATTCAAAACAAAACATAGATATAGATAGTAAAATATCAAATATGATTTTCAGATACACTGTTTTATTATTAATGCCGCTTATATTATTATTCTATGGATGCAATCATGAAAATGATAAAATAAGTGTTAAAAAACCAGGAAGGATACCCCATATTGAACCCGATTATACCTCTATTATAATTCCTCCAGATATTGCACCTTTAAACTTTGTTATCAACGAGGAAGGTTCTGTTTATTACGTTGATTTTTCAATTGCAGGTAATTCATTTTTAAAACTAACGAGCCGAAACAAAATAATAAAAATCCCCTCAGGAAAATGGAAACATTTTTTACAATACGGAGTTGGAAAAGAATTTCTTATTAATGTCAAAATAAAAGAAAAATCAGGTGAAGAAGTTGATTTCGAACCTATAAAAAACAGAATCGCAGCGGAACCTGCCGATCGTTACATTACATATCGAGTGATATATCCTGGCTATGAAAGCTGGAGGGACATTGAAATACTCCAGCGTGATTTAACAGATTTTGCAAGCCGAGTAATTATAAAGAATACTGTTGCTGAGGAAAATTGTGTTAACTGTCATTCGTTCAATAACGGCCGTACCGACGATTTTCTTTTTCACATGAGAGGCTCAAGAGGAGGAACTTATTTTTTATCTGACGGAATGCTGGAAAACCATAATTTAAAACCTTCCGAACTCAAAAATGGTGCAGTTTATCCACGCTGGCACCCTTCAGGCCGATTCGTAGCCTTCTCATCAAATAAGATTGTCCAGAGATTTCATGCCCTGGATACTAAAAAAGTTGAAGTCAGCGACCTTGAATCGTCACTTGTATTATATGACAAAAATACTAATGAAATGTTACCTGTTTTTTTAAACAGAGATAGTGGCTTTATGGACACTTATCCCGAATGGTCGCCCGACGGAAAAACTCTTTATTTCTGCAGGGCGCCTCAAATAGGAGAAATATACGATTATCGTTCTATTCACTATAATCTCTGGAAGGTGACTTTCGACCCTGATAAAAGAACATTCGGAAAAGATGAGCTGGTTTATGATGCCTCAAAAGAGGGCAAAAGCATTTCTTTTCCTCGTATTTCGCCCGATGGAAAATATATTACTGTAACACTGGCCGATTACGGCTGTTTCCCGATATGGCATAAAGAAGCCGATATCTTTGCACTTGACCTGGAAACCGGTAGTATGGAACGGCTCGAACTTAACAGTGAATTCACTGACAGTTATCACTCCTTCTCTTCTAACGGCCACTGGATAGTTTTTGCCAGCAGAAGGGGAAACGGCTCAGTTACACGCCCTTATATAGCATATTTCGATGAAAAAGGTAAATCAGGTAAAGCTTTTTTATTGCCACAAAGTAATCCTCTTTCAGATAAATCATTTTTGAGAAGTTTCAACCTCCCGGAATTCTCAACTCTAAAGCTCGATTTTACTCCGGGCCAGATAAGAAGAGCTTCAAAAAAGGAAGCTATAAACGCAAAATGGTTCACCAACGATTCGATATAACTATATGTAAATAAGAAGTAATGCTCAATAAAAAAGATATCCTCAATCAGCTTTTGAAATGGCTTCCTTACATCTTGTTTTTTATTTTTGTATTTGTCTTTTTCTGTTTCTATGCCGACCATATTTTTATTTACCAGGAGAAGTATTCTCTTTTCATTTTCTCATCCGAATACTTGCTCGATTGCTTGAGTCAACCCGGGGCATTACTGAAATATCTATCCGCATTCCTATCGGCATTCTATTATTATCCTGTTGCCGGATCATTTATTGCCACGACAGTAATTATACTGAGCATAATTCAGCTCTCAGCTATTATAAAATTAATCACAGCTAAAGAAAATCTTTTAATCCCATTCCTTGCAGGCCTGTTAATGTTTTATTTGCAGGCCGATTACAGTTATATGCTTTATAACAACCTGGGAATATTGATTCAGTTGATTGCTATCAATCTGACAATCAGATATTCTAAGGGCTACTGGCCGATAATAATTCTTCCTTTATGGTATTTTTTAAATGGAGGGTTTGCATGGATATTTTACGGCATATATTGTGCATGGCTTATTAAATCAGGATTTAAAAAGAACCTGTTAAAAATTATTTTAACTGTGTTTGTTGCAGTTTCTACAGTTTATGTTGCAGCAGAGTTGATTTTCTGGAATTCTTATCATACTCTTTTCGAATATCCCTGGTCCCCCGGAATATCAAATACCGATAATATAATATTTGTTTTTCTTGTACTCCTGATATGTACCATGCCTTTAATTTCCAGAGTTAAATTCGCAATTAATTCCAACTCTATTCTGAATCAAAAAACCGTTTATATAACCGGAATCGCTTTTCTTATTTTCGGTTTAACAGCTTCACTATTATTGAGATATGACGAAAAGTCAAACAAATATTTCAAAGCCGAAAAACTTTTTTATGATGGGAAATATGACGACCTTATAAATTATAATATGAAATATCCAACCAAAAATATCATAACATTATATCTCAATAATATAGCATTGTGTGAAACCGGCAGGCTCAATGAAATGCTTTTTACTTTTCCTCAGAGCCCTGATGGTAGCACATTGTTTCTAAAGTGGACAATTGAAAATGAAATACTCAGACATGGAGGGAATTTTTATTTTACAACCGGCATGATTAACGAAGCTCTTCGCTGGGCATACGAATACATGGTTATGAGGGGTTATACACCTGAAGGATTGAAAATGATGATAAAGTGCGAATTGATAAACGGCAATTATCAATTGGCTGAAAACTATATCGAATTACTCAAAAGAACTATTTTTTACCATAAAGCAGCAATCGAATTTGAAAAACTTCTTTACAACGACGAAGCTATAATAAATCATCCTCAGTTAGGTGCGAAAAAGAAAATGATTGCGTATAGCGATTTTTTTGTTATTTCCGATTATCCACAGGTTAATCTTGAAAGGATAATTTCAACCGATTCGCTTTATAAAAACAGAAATGCATGGGAATACTGGGTGGCATGGCTTATGCTCGAAAAAAGCTACAGAGGTATTGCTAACGAATGGTTTAAGATAGAAAAATATGGATTTACCAGGGTTCCACGTCATATTGAAGAAGCTGCTGTTGCCATGAGGACTTTGCTAAATGTGAACCTGCCAGATCTCGGAGGTCTTAGAATATCCTCCTCTGTTGAAAGGAAGTACTTACAGTTTTTACAAATTTTTCAGGCGTCAGGTGCCGATCCTAAAAAAGCTGAGCCATTTCTCAGAAAGGACTTCGGCAATACATTCTGGTATTATATTTTCTATAAATAGAATTTAAAAACACAAACTTACCGCCTTAATCTCATCACTAAACCGCCTGGCGGAACGATGAGTGAAGTTGATCTTTGCGAAGTAGAGCTTGTCCTGATTTATCGGGAGAGTTAGTACATTTTACAAGTAATTCAAACCTTTTACTCGAATACTATGATAAAATAGAGAGGCCGGTACACTTTACCGGCCTCTCAAATTATTTACAGTAATGCGAACAAATTCTATTCATATCCTGGGTTCTGCTGTAACTGTGGTGACTTTTTCATTTCAGTTCGTGAGATAGGCAGCCAGTAGAATTTGTTGTTTTTCCATGATCTTGCGTCCTCTATTGCAGAAGTATCATAGAACCATTCCATATCGCCGTTTACGTATTCTTTTATTTTCATTGGCGATACATTCTCTATTACACTGGGTGCAGTCATCCATC
>Ga0208196_1000268_pt1 | contig 72299 bp, 56 predicted proteins | sample AD_JPNNA7_MetaG_FD_184443 | JGI IMG/M metagenome (GOLD analysis project Ga0208196, IMG submission 184443) | Active sludge microbial communities of municipal wastewater-treating anaerobic digesters from Japan - AD_JPNNA7_MetaG (SPAdes) (version 2) | ecosystem: Engineered > Bioreactor > Anaerobic...
GCCGCCGGAGACGAATCCGCCGCCAAATTCGAGGTTCAAGCCCAGGCGATCATTGAAGTAATAGCGTCCGCCAACCTGCACTCCCAGGCCGAGCCCTGAGTTGTGTGCATTTTCATGGCCATCGTCTGGCAGCCAGACATCGAAGCCGAGGCAGAGGCCGGCATAGAAGTCCGTGTTGGATGGCATGTTGAGCAGATTGACAAAGTGGTAGTTGCCGTTGCCATAGATGCCCACCCAGGAGCCGTGATTGTGGAAGCGCAGGGTAGCCTCGCCGCCCAGGGTGATATCCGGGGTGACGCCATAATCGACACCCATATAGATGGGCATGCCCCAAGTGGAAAAGCCAGTTCCGATGTTAAACTGCGACTGGCCAACGTTTAGGGGCAGCGCGAACACGGAGGCCGCGCCAATCAGAAGAACGAGTAAAAGCAGTGCCTTTTTCATTTCTTATCCTTTTTACGTTTATTGCTCCCTGTCCGTTGCGGCAGGGAACCGATTCTTTTGTCTTACCAATATGAATAGATTAAGCCGTTCCATCGCGGGGGCAAACAAATCTTTGCCCGGCCGAACCCAAGCCAGCTTGGCAAACGAAGGCAACGGCTTCGATAAGCCCACTTCACAAGGGCATCCAGCCCCGGAATGTTTGGCAAAGGCGGGATGGAGCCAGCCAAAGGTTCAGTCGGTAAAAAAGAGCCTTGCCGGAAAATCCGCGCAGGACGGAAAACCGGCAAGGCCCTTCAGCAAAGCCCGGAGGCTTTATATCAGTCGGATTTGGCCTGCTTTGTTGTCAGGTAATAAAACGCCGGGATGATGACCAGGGTGAGGAAGGCGGAAACGAGCAAGCCGCCCATCATCACGATTCCCATCGGCATTCGGAGTTCCTTGCCGGCGGGACCGACTCCCAGAGCCATGGGCAGCATTCCGATAACGATGGCCAGGGTGCTCATGATGATAGGCTTGAGTTTTGTCTCCCCGGCTTCCATCAGGGCTTCGTAAGCAGAGATTCCCTGTTTGCGGCGCAGGTTCGCGTAATCGAGCAGCAAAATGGCGTTGTTCACCACGATTCCCACCAGCATGATGATGCTCATCAATGAGACCAGGTTGAAGGTCTGTCCCGAAATCAGCAGGGAGAAGATGACGCCGATCACGGCCAGGGGCACCGTTCCCAGGATGAAGAGCGGCTGGACGAGGTTTTCGAGCATGGCTGCCAGCAGCATGTATGTCAGCAATACCGCCAGGATGAGGGTTTTGAGCATGTCTTTCACCATTTCGCCGAGCATTTCCGCGCTTCCGCCCCAAACTATCTTGTAGCCGCGGGGCAGTTCGACATCTTCCAAACGCTCCTTGACGGCGGAAATCACATCGCCCATGGTGGCTCCCTCGGCGACCCCGGCGGTGAAGACCACCGCCTTGCTGCGGTCGCGGTGGGTGATGCGGTTGGTCCCCTCCCCGAAGGATACATCCGCCAACTGGGAAAGCAGGTAGGGCTGGTAGTTCACCACAACGCTGAGGTTGCCGATTTTATCCGGGGAATCCACAGCGGCGTCCTCCAGCGAAAGCTTGATGTCATACTGGTTGTCGCCTTCGTGATACTGGGTGGAGACCATGCCTTCGACAGCGGCACGCAGGGCCAGGGCGAGGTCGTAAACAGTGGCTCCCACCGCCGCCATCTCCGCCCGTTTCGGGGTGATGGTGAGTTCGGACCTTCCGCCGCGGGTGCTGGTGTCCAGGTTGATGAGGCCGGGCGCGTCCTTGATGCGGTTGGTGATAGTGGTTTTGAGCTGTTCCAGGCGGGCGTTGTCCTGTCCCTGGAGATAGAATTCCAAGCCGGTGTCCTCGCCGAATCCGGAGCTGACGGCGCTTACCTTGATCCGGGCGTTGGGGATGTCCGCCAGTTCCCTGGTTACGCGGTCCGCCAGTTGTTTTGAATTCAGCTTGCGGCGGTTTGGCTCCACCAGTTTGATGCTGCTGGAAGCCAGGTTGGTGCCGGTGTCCACGTAGCCAGCGGAACCGAGGTTAGTGATCACGTGGCTGATTTCGGGGTGTTTGCCCAGGCGCTCGTGGATGGTTTGCAGGGTCGAGGCGGTCTGGTCCAGGTTGGAGCCCTGGGGAAGCTCCACCGTCAGGGACATTGCCCCCTGGTCCATTTCCGGCATGAATTCCAGACCCACCACCGGAATCAGGGCAAAGCTGACCACCAGAACCGCCACGGTGATGATAATGATTCCCCGGCTGCGTTTTTTCGAGCTTAGCACGCGTCCGAGAAAGCGTTTGTACCAGGCGGAGAATCTATCGAACAGCTTGTCGAATTTGATGCCAAAGCGGTTTTGCGTGCTGCCTTCTTTAAGGATGCGGGAAGCAAGCATGGGCGTGACCGTGAAAGACGTGACGAGGGAAAAAATGGTGGCGAAGGTGACCGTGAGGGCGAATTCACGGAAAAACTGCCCCACAAGGGTGGTCATTGAGGCTATCGGAATGAACACCACGATGTTTGTGAGGGTGCTTGCCATCACGGCCAGGGCTATCTCTGAAGTGCCCTGCATGGCGGCATCGCGGCGGTTTTTGCCAAGTTCCTTGTAGCGGAAGATGTTTTCGATAACCACCACGGAGTTTGAAACCAGGACCCCAACCGAGCAGGAAATGCCGATGAGGGTGAGCAGGTTGAAGCTGTAGCCGGCAATCTGCATAAACATGAAGGTGGCGATGATGGAAATGGGCATGGACAGGCCCACGATGAGGGTGGAACGCCAGTCGTGGAGGAAAATCAGCAGCACCAGCGCTGTGAACAGGATTCCCAGCAGGATGTTCGAGAAAGTGTCGTCCACCGTTCCGCGTATGAAATCTGAATCGTCGCGAACGATGTCCAGGGAAGCACCCGCGGGCAGGTCAGCCTCGATTTCATCCATCATCTGCCTCACCTCTTTGGCAATGTTCACCACGTTGCCGTCGGGGGCGTTGGTAAGCGAGATGCGGACTATGTTGTCATGGATGGATTTGGCTTCCACGTTGTGGTAGATGGCCCGGCTGCGCACTTCCTCGGCGCCGTCTGTGATTTCGGCCAGGTCCCGCAGTTTTTTCATGCCGTAGGCCGTGGGTATGTCGGCGTCGGCGATTTTATCCAGGCTGGTGTATTGGCCTTTCAGCCGCACTGAGTATTCCTGCGAACCGCGTTTGAAGTTTCCCGCCGGCATGTCAATGTTCTGCGCGGCAAGGAGTTGCAGAAGCTGGGGCATCGATATCCTGTTTTCATGGACAATCCGGTCCTTGAGGGTCACCTCTATCTGGCGTTTGGCGCCTCCGGTAATGCTCACTTCACCAACTCCTGCAATCTGGCCGAAGCGGTCTTTCAGCTTGGTGTCTGCCAGTTCGTAGAGCTCCCGGCCGTCCATGTTTCCGCTCAATATGATGTCCATGAAGGGCACGGCGTTCATGTTCAGCTTCATCACGATAGGCTTTTCGATGGCGTCGGGGAGGTCGCGCTGGATGGCATCTATCTTGTCTTTGACTTCCTGGTTGGCGATATCCACATTTTTCTTCATTTTGAATGCCACCATGATGATGCTGGCGTTATCAAGCGAATAGGACTGGGTGTAATCGACCAGGCTGACGGTGGCGAGGGCGTCCTCTATCTTTTTGGTGACCTGGGTTTCCACTGTGGAAGGCCCCGCGCCGGGATAGACCGTTTGGATGACGATGAAGGGCAGATTGACCTCCGGCATCAGGTTCAGCGGCAGCGCGAACCAGGCCAGGACACCGAAAACCACGAAGACCAGCACGACCATGCTGATCAGCACGGGGCGTTTTACTGAGAGGTCGGAAAGAATCATGCCGCCTCCTCTATTTCACCACGCGGATGCGCGCGTTTTCCGAAAGCAGGTTGATTCCCTCTGTGATAAGCTGGTCACCGGGCTGGAGGCCCGATACCACTTCGAACTGGAGCTGGTTGTCCATTCCGGTTTCGATGGGGCGTTTGGCCGCTTTGCCGTTTTCATCCACCCACACGTATTTTTGTCCATTTTCGGTGACGATGTGTTCGCGGTTCACAACGATGGCGTCAGCCTGCGACTGGGTGTGCAGCCTGATTTCGGCAGTGGCGCCGTAGCTGATGCGCTGCCCCGCCGCCGGTAAACTCACTTCCACAGGCACCGCCTGGGTGTAGGGGTCCAGGGCGAGGGAGATTTTGCTTACCCGTCCCGTCAGTTCCATATCCCCGATGGTGGCGGTGGCAGAAGTTCCGATTTTGATGCTGCGCGCCACTTTGTCGGGAACGGTGAACTTGGCTTTGTAGCCGCCGGTTCCGGAAACGGCAAAGAGTATCTGGCCCGGATGGCTCATCTCGCCGGGATTCACAGCCAGGCTGGTCAGCACTCCGCTGATAGGTGAGGTGACGGTGATAAGCTGGCGGCTGGCTTCCAGATTGGCCTGGGCGAGTTTGAACTGGGTTTCCGCGTTGTCGAGGTCCTGCTGGGAAACAGCGCCTGCCGCCTGGAGGTTTTTAACCCGTTCATAGGCTTGCCTGGCGGCGTTGTAGCCGGTGGAGGCCTGCTCGAATTGGGCGCTGGGTGTTGTTTTTGGGAAAGTGACAATCACCTGCCCGGCTGAGACTCTGTCGCCCACTTTGGCATGCACGCCCGCCACAACCTCTGCCAGCATCGACAGGCCGTAGGATTCGGAGCTGCCGCCCAGGGTGGCGTTATAGCTGAGGTCTTTGCTGAAGTTTTCCGCGGCGACGGTTTTCACGCGCACGGGGATTCCCTGTTCCTTATGCAGTTGTTCCATGCTCTTGCCGGCTTGGTCCTTGCCGCCGCATGCCGCCAATAGCAAAGCCAGGCAGCAGATCACGGTAATAATTGTTTGTTTCATGGTGTCTCCGTTCACAAAGTGGTTCCCAGTGATTTCTGAAGCATCCGGGTGGCGGATATCACTTCATAGATCGCCTGGTAATATTGCAGTTTGATGGCTGACAGGGTGGTCTGGGCGTCAAAGACCTCCAGTTGGATCCCCACCTGGTTTTCATAGCGGACCCGCGCCAGTTCCAGCCCCTGTTCTGCCAGGCGCATGTTTTCCTGCTGGACGCGGTAGTTTTCCTCGGCGTGGCGCAGATTGTTGTAGTTTTGGGTGATTTCAAGCCGGATCAGGGCGGTGGCATCCCGTTGCTGTATCCGGGAAAGCAGATAATCGTGATGGGCGGCCTTGACCTTGGCTCGGTTTGACATGCCGTCGAAAAGGGGGATGGAGATGCCGATCCCCACGCTGTAATTGGTGCCGAAATCATCGGCTTCGATGGCAAATTCGTCGGCGGCGGTGAAGAGGGAAGCGCTGGCTTGCAGGCCGAGTGTGGGCATATAGATCCCCTTCTCAGCTTTCCACATCAACTCTTTCAGCTCTGTGGCCAATCCCGCCATTTCCAGTTCTCCGCGGTTCGCCAGGCCTTGGGCAAGGGCTTGTTCCAGACTCAGGTCGATCCGTTCCGGCAGGGCGAATTCATCCTCGGGGACGGTGGTTTCCTGCTCGTCGCCGATTTGTTTGCGGAAGGCGGCCAGGGCCAGGTCTCGGTCGTTTTTGGCCTTCATTAGCTGGGGCTCCAGCTTTGCCTCTTCCAGTCTGGCCCGCAGGACATCGAATTCCGCCACGAAGCCTTCTTGGTTGAAAAGCTCAACCTGCGCGACGTGGCGCCGCAGAGTGGCCAGGGCTTCCTCCTGAACCTGCACCAGGCGGGTCGTGAGCAGGTAGCCGTAGAACATTTGGATGGTTTGCAGGGCCACGTCCTGTTCCTTCACCTTCAGGTTCAAGCGGCTGATGTCACGGTAGCGCTGGGTGGCCTTGTAACCGTTATGCAGCCTGCCTCCGGCGAAAATAACCTGCTCCAGCTTCAGTGAGGCCGCGAGCGAACCCTCGTCCATCGGTGAGCTGGGCAAAAGTGAATTGGCAATCCCGGAAACCGAAGCGGCCAGCATGTAGTCGTTGTCGCTGGCGGTGTAGGGATTGAGCAGTTGGGTGAGGTCGATAGGGTCGGACATGGCCGAGGAGGGCAAATACGTCCTCTGAAGGCTGTAAGCTCCGGCCAGGGTGAGTTTGGGGAAGAATCCGCCTTTCAGCTCAAGGTTGCTTTGCTCCGCCCGGTTGATTTCCTCCCTTGCCATCAGCAGCGTGCTGTTGCGTTGTCTGGCAAGCTCAAGGCTTTCCTCGAGGGTGATGCCGTTCAGGCAGACAGCCGCCAGAAGCAGCATGAAGATCAGATGTCTTTTCATGGTTTGGCTCCGTCGGAATTGCGGCGCGCCGAATCCTTCACCGACGGCTTGATGATGCCGTACAGCAGAAGCTGGACTATCAGTTCGTGGTCGCGTTCGATGCGCCTGATGATCTTGTCTTTTTCCTGGATGTCGATCCAGCTGTCGCCCAGCATGAACCAGTCGCTGATAAGCTCGCTGAAACGCTGGGAATCCACCCATTCATTGATTATCCCGGCGCTCCGGGCGTTATCCAGGATGCCGGCCAGCAGGGCGTTCATTTGGTTGCGGTAATTGTTGCGGTATTCATCCAGGTTTCCCAGATAATCTGTGGGCATTTGATGAATGGCTTCGATAAGGATGGGCATGTGTTTGAAAACGTAAATCATGGGCAGGCGCAGAAAGCAGGACAGCTTGTCCTCAAAACTGCTCGCGGAGGCTATCTCCTCGTCCAGCTTGGCGAAAAGTTCCTCCGCCTTGGCGCTGAAGGCGGCTATGAAGAGCTGTTCCTTGCTGGGGAAATAATAATAGATGGTGGCCTTGGCGATTCGCGCCCTTGCCGCCACCTCGTCGAGGGACGTTTTGTCGTATCCCCAGCGGGAGAAAAGCTCCGTTGCCGCTGTAAGTATGCGTTCTTTTTTATCCGGGACTGGATTCATCATCCACCTCTCTTTCCTTTGTTGGAGCGGAACCGGAAGACTTTCACCCGGTGGCTGTCCAACGTTTCGACCGAGTAATACCAGTCAGTCGAAAAGTCAAGTAAAATCTTTGGCTTTGTGAATCGGGATTGTGGATATTATTCCTCAGAGTGGCTGAAACGGTTTATTTAAAAGCGCTTTGGATATTGCCATCCGTGGTCGCGCCCTTAGCCCTATCTAAACCGCCTCATGTTTGCCTCCCGGACAATGCCCGCTTGAAATGCGGGAATTCTGCGGGAGGCGTAGTGGAAGCGGACCGGAAACGGCTAATGGCCGGGGTAGGGAGAAGTTTCGTCCAACCGGGTTTGTTTCCCCCGGCTCCGCGTGTATGGATATTAAGGAATGGCGTGTTTTAATCCCGTATCGCCGCTGCCAGTCTTCTGTGGACTTCCTCCAAACCAAGGATGGCAAAGGTGGTGGGCAGGTCGGGACCATGCTGTTGGTGGATAAGGGCCAGGCGCAGCGGAGTGTAGTAAGCCTTGCCTTTCAGGCCAAGTTCGGCCATGCCGCCCTTCACGATGGCATCGAGGCTGGCGGCGTCAATTTCGCCATCAGGTGGAAGCTGGCTTTGGAACCAGCGCAGCACCCTGCGGGAATCTTCAGATTGGAGAAAGGCCCCGTCATCAGGACCCAGTTCTGCCGGGCAAAGGAACATTTTTGCGTATTGGGCGATTTCCGGCAGCAGGGTGCAGCGTTCCCGCGCGGCAGCGACGATTCTGGAAAGGGTGAGGCTGTCCGGAAGGGGCAGCTTTTCCTCTTCGAACCAGGGCAGGGAACTCTCCACCACTTCCTCCAGAGGCAAGTTGCGCAAATACCAGCCGTTCATCCAGTCCAGTTTGGTGAGGTCGAAAACGGCCCCGGATTTGCTCACCCGTTCGAGGGTGAATTCCTCGCAAAGCTCTTTCAGGCTGTAGGTTTCCCGGTCATCAGCTCCGTGCCAGCCCAGCAGGGCCACGAAATTGAGCAGGGCCTCTTTCAGATAGCCTTTTTGCAGGTAGCTTTCCACCGAAACGTCGTTCATGCGCTTGGAAAGCTTGCTGCGGTCGGGATTGAGGATGAGGGGCAGATGCACCCAGAGCGGGGCTTTCCAGCCCAGGCATTCGTAAAGCCAGATGTGCTTGGGCGTGCTGGAGAGCCATTCCTCGCCGCGGATTACGTTGGAAATTTGCATGTAATGGTCGTCCACCACCGCTGCCAGATGGTAGGTGGGGAAGCCGTCGGATTTGACCAGAACCTGGTCGTCGGACTGGGCGGCATCCATTTCCACGTCCCCCCGGATGATGTCGTTGAAGCTGAAAACCCGGTTGTCAGGCATTTTCAGGCGAACGACGTGGGGTTCATTATTGGCCAGGCGGGCCTTCACCTCCTCTTCGGAAAGGGACAGGCAGCGGCGGTCGTATTTCACGAATTCGCCTTTGCGCTGCTGCTCTTCGCGCATTTGGGCAAGGGTTTCCGGAGTGCAGAAACAGCGGTAGGCGTGGCCGGAATCCAGCAGCCTCTGCGCCTCCCTGTGATAGAGTTCCAAGCGTTCGCTCTGCACGTAGGGGCCAAAATCCCCGCCGATGCCGGGACCTTCGTCTATCTCTATGCCCAGGCGGTCCAGGGACGCGATGAGGTTTTCCACCGCGCCTTCCACCAGGCGGTTGCGGTCGGTGTCCTCGATGCGGAGGATGAAGGTTCCGCCGCTGTGGCGTGCGAAAAGGTAATCGTAAAGGGCGGTGCGGAGGCCACCGATGTGTAAAAATCCGGTGGGGCTGGGCGCGAAACGGACGCGGACGGGATTCATGGTCTATCCTTTGTGGGTTTTGAATTTGGCCAGGTGGCTGTGGTGGATGACGCGGTAATGCGGTTTGTAGAGATATCGGTAATCATCTGAATGCGGAGGGATTAGCCCCGTTTCGAGGCATTGTTCGATCAGGGCCCGTTCGGTGAAAGTGGGGAAGATGAACTCACAAACCAACGGCTGGACTTGTTTCCAGATGCTTTGCCAGTCCTGAAGCGTAAAAACACCCTCCAGCCTGGACGCCAGGATGCTCTGGGTAAGCAGTTCCACCTGTTCCGGCTTCACTTTTTGCATGGCATCGCGGAGTAGTTGGTCACGAAGCAGGTTGGAGGTTTTTGACCCGGAAATATCACGAAATACGGTGAGGGCGACAAGATTGAGCCGGACGAAGCCTTTTCCGCAGCCAATATCCTGGCTGGGGCCGCAGTTTTGGGTTTGGATGGCGGCCATTTCCTCCCTGATGTCGGTGGCGATGGCCACAGGGTCCGGAACGATGTGGGTTGGACCGTAATAGGCCTGGTGCAGAAGCTTGTAGAGGTCGCCGTAGCGGGACTTGGGATGTTCCGCAAGTTCGGCTATGATGATCTTGCGCAGTTGGGAGGCGCTGAAATCAGGTTTGGCAGGCTGCATAGGCCATTTCTCCGGAGCGGAAGATAAATGTGGCGCGGACATCCGGCCAGTTTAAAGCTTGGGTGAAATCGGCATTCATAACGCTCAGATCGGCGCAAAAACCCTCCGCTATCCTGCCTCGGACATTTTCATCGTGGTTCAGCCAGGCGTTGTTTTTTGTGTAGATGCCGATCGCTTCGGCGGGGGAGAGGCGTTCAGTGGGGTTGTGGTGATGGATCAAGGCATGAAGCGACATGGCGATGTTCAGGTCCGTTACATACCAGTCGCTGGAGCCGCAGACCCGGATTCCTTTGCCTGCAATGGTTCTGAAGCGGTTCATGCTTTGGTGCCTGTTCCCCAAACGCTGTGCGTAGAGGCCATCCGGACCGCCCCAGAGCATGTCAAAAGCCGGCTGCATCACCGGAACCGAGCCCGAAGCGGCGATTTCTTCCACCAAAGGATCAGGTGTAAACTCACAGTGGATGAGCTGGTGGCGCAGTTCCCGAACCTCATCTGGAGGCAGATTCGCGTAGGCCTGGTTGATTTGGCGGATGGCGGCGTCGCCGATGCAGTGAACGCAGACCTGAAGGCCCTTCTGATGCGCCTTCATCACGAATTCACGCCAGAACTGGTCGCTCTGGTAAAGATTTCCCCGGCCTTCGCCATCGGAATAAGCTTCGCTCAACGCGGCGGTGCGGGAACCGATGGAACCGTCAGCCAGGATGCAGCCTCCAATCCTGCGGACGCCCAGTTCCAAAGCTGCCTCAAGGTTGAAGCATTGGGGGTAAAGCACGAAATTGATTGCGAATTCCGGCAGCCGGTTCTGAATAAAGGAATAGTGCTGAACGCTTTGCTGCGCGTCCCCTATCATGGTATGGATGGTGGAAAAGCCTCCCCGTAAGGCTGTTTGGGCGGCGCTGTGGTAGGCTTGGAGGATGGTTTCCTCGGAGCAGTTGTCCTGTAGCCAGTTCACGGCCAGATCGTTGTCCTGCGCAATTAGCACTTCTTCCTGGCTGGAAAGGCCCGGCACGGCTTGGCGGGCTTTGGAATTGAGCACGCAGGAATGACCGTCCACCCGGCGCAGCAAGAGCCGGGAACCGGGACAGACGGAATCCAGTTCCTTCAGGGTGGGGAAGCGTTTTTCCCTGATCAGGCCTTCGTCGAAGCGCCATCCGATCACCAATTCCGGATTCTGACGGGCAGCAACGAAAAGCAGTGAAAGCACTTCATCGATACTGCAGCAGTTGGACAGGTCAACCCCGTTTTCGTAAAGCCCGCCTGAAAAGCTGTGCGTATGGGCATCTATGAAACCGGGATAGGCCCAGCCGCCCTGCAGATCTATCCTCTCCCAATCTGCCCCGACGGGGTCTTCCGGGCCGAGCAACTTCAGGATTTTGTGGGAATCGACCAAAAGGGCGTTCACCCGGTCGGAAAAACCGTCCTCGCAGTAGAACCTGGCATTATATAGGTATTTCATTGTCAATCAGTTTAGTCATGTATTATAAAGTGATGTCTCCAAAAAGCTCTTTCAACATCTTGTAGAAGAGATGGATGGGGAATCCCATTACGTTGAAATAGCAGCCCTGGACGCGGCGGATGAACTGGGAACCGTAGCCTTGGATGCCGTAAGCGCCGGCTTTGTCAAGCGGTTCCTTGGTTTCTACGTAGGCTTGGATTTCCGCTTCTGATAGAGGCGCGAACTCCACCAGGCTGCGTTCGTAGCGGGTGACGCAGGATTTGCGCCAGCAGAGGCAGAGGCCGGTGTAAACCTTGTGGGTTTTGCCAGAAAGTGTTTTGAGATATTCAACCGCCTGGCGACTATTGGCAGGCTTGCCCAGAATGGCGCCTTCGAGCACCACGACGGTATCGGCTCCGATAACCAGGGTCTCGGGATCCATCTTTTCGGCTATGGCGCAGGCTTTGCTGCGGGCATTCCGCATGGCCTGCAGGTATGGCTTTTCCCCGGTGACAGGCTCATCCACCCTGGCCGGGATGATCAGGGGCTTTAGCTCCAGCATTCTCAGCAGGGCTTCGCGCCGGGGACTGGCAGAGGCCAGTACAATTTTCTTATCGCATAACAGCTTGTGGATCATGTGCTTGTTCCTTAATCTCCAGATGCTGGGGCAGCCGATTACGTCAACATTTTTCTTGAAGGCGAAAAAAAGGCTTGCCTGAAAACACGCCCTCTGAAAAGCTTGTATTCAGTAAAAAAATATCTGTTCCAGGAGGTAAAAATGGAACGCGTACATAACTTCAACGCAGGTCCGGCGGTTCTTCCGGAGGAAGTGCTCCGCGAAGCCCAGGCAGACCTGTTCAACTACAAAGGCATGGGACTTTCCGTGATGGAAATGAGCCACCGCAGCAAGGAATACCAGGCCATCATCGACGAGACCAACGCCGCTGTGAAGCGCATCTACGGCCTCGGTGACGACCATGAGGTGCTCTTCCTTCAGGGAGGGGCTAGCCTTCAGTTCCTGATGGTGCCGATGAATTTTGCCTTTGAAGGTAAGGAAGCCAACTTCATCAACACTGGCGTGTGGTCCAAAAAAGCCATCGCCGAAGCCAAGATGCTTGGCAAGACCGTGCATGAAGCCGCCTCCAGCGCTGACCGCAATTTCTGCTACATCCCAAAAACCTGGCAGCTTTCCGCCAACCCGGCCTATCTGCACATCACCACCAACAACACCATCTACGGCAGTGAATGGAAAACCGATCCGGACGTTCCGGCCGACGTGCCCCTCATCGCCGACATGTCCTCCAACTTCATGAGCAAACCCATCGACGTGCTGAAATATGACCTCATCTACGCCGGCGCCCAGAAGAATGTGGGCCCATCCGGAACAGCAGTCGTGATCATCAAAAAGAGCCTGCTGGAAAAAGCAATCCCTGGCGCCCCCTCCATGCTGGATTACAATCTGATGGCCAAAAACGGCTCCATGTTCAACACACCCGCCACCTTCACCATCTATATGATCGGCCTGGTGCTGAAGTGGATCGAAGACTTCGGCGGACTCGCTAAGATCGAGCAGAACAACATCGTCAAGGCCAAATACATCTACGACGCCATCGACGCCTCCGAAGGCTATTACAAAGGCACCGTGGAAAAGGAAGACCGTTCCCTGATGAACATCACCTTCCGTCTCGCGAGCGAGGAGCTGGAAGCCATGTTCATCGCGGAAGCCAAAAAGAACGGCATGATCGGGCTCAAGGGACACCGCAACGTTGGCGGCTGCCGCGCCAGCACCTACAATTCCCTGCCCCTGCCCGCCGCCCACGCTTTGGGTGAATTCATGACCGAATTCGCCAAGAAGCACGGTTGATAATAAAGACAACACATAATGTATGCAAGGCGGGAGAAAACAGCCTCCCGCCTTGTTTAAAGCAGATCCGGGAGTGATATGTCCATAATGAACCTCTTGCTGCGCGGCGGCATACTGATGTATGTCCTGGTGGTGGTGTCCATCGCCGTGCTGGCCATCGTTCTGGAAAAGTACCGCCAGGTTTCCCGCCTCCGCAGAGCCAACGAAAAGCTCCGCTATTACCTGTCCCAGCAGGACAAGCTTGACAATATCCGTGCCGTTTTGCGCATCCATGGGCCAAACAGTCCCCTGGGCATGATGCTGGACAAGCTTTACAACTCACAGACGGATGATTTCAGGCTGATAGAAAACAGCATGGAATCCACCGCCAATCTTGAGCTGCGCAAGCTGGAAAAAGGCATGGGATGGTTGGCTACCCTTTCTGCGATCGCGCCCCTGATCGGCTTTCTGGGCACTGTGATGGGCATGGTCAGCGTGTTCATGAACATCCAGGGCCAGGGCCAGAACAGCGTGGACATCAACACCCTTGCCGGCGGTATCTGGGAAGCGCTGCTCACCACGGTTGGCGGTCTGGTGGTGGGCATTCCGGCCATCATTTTCCACAACGACTTGGTGGAGCACATGACCAACATCGCCAAGGATATGCAAAACCAGGCCATCGAACATGAGATCAGGTATAAAAAAGCCCTGGACAAGGAAGCGCAGCGGCCATGAAACTTGAAATCTCGCGCCAGAAAATCAGCAGCACCGTGCTTATCTCAATGACCGACGTTATCTTCCTGCTGCTGATCTTCCTGCTCATCGCCTCCAATTTCGCCGCTCAGACGGGACTGCCTTTCAAGCTGCCGGGATCGGTTTCCCAGGAACGCCAGACGCGCCAGGTTCTGCACATCCAGTATTTGAATGAGAAAAACATCATCTTTCTGGACAAATCATACAACCTGGACACGCTGGGAGAAGCGCTGAAAAGCGAATTCAACAATCCAGAACAGGTTGTGCGCCTGTCCGCGGAGAAAACAACGCCCCTGCAGAGCGTCATCAACCTGATGGACGTGGTGCGGGGAGCTGGTTTCGAGCGGGTGTTCGTTGCCACGGAACCCGTGACTGGGCCATGATCTCATTTCGCGCAGGCAACCACCGTTCTCTGGCGTTATCACTGCTGATACACGCCCTGCTTCTGGTGATGCTAACCATGTATATTATCAAGCCCATGCAAGCGCCGCGCTGGTATGAGTTCGAGCTGGCGCCGCCGGAATTGCATCCTGACGCGGTGGTTACCACTCCAGGCCCCGGAGCGTCCCAACCCCTGATCCAGACTGAAACCGGGAAGCCCACTACCACCAAACCAAATCAGACCAAACCGCAAACCAGCCAGCCTGAAAAACCGGCCGTGGCCTCTGAGCAACCCCAAGCTTCCGCGCGCAGCGAACTTCTTGAAACACCTGCCATTACAACAACCATCCCAGCCAAACCAACAGCCCTTCCCAATAATCCACTAAATCCCCTGCGCGGAATACCCACAAACCGCCCTGGCAGCACAGCTCCCGGGGGTAGTGTAAACTATTCCCTCGGCGGAGGAGGGGTGCGTTTTCAGTTGCCAGACGACTATAAACACAATTTGGGCGCCGCAGGCAGGGTCGTTATCACTTTCAGGCTTGACCAAAATGCCCGTCCCATCATGAGTAGCGTGGAAAGTTCTGAGCAAAGCGGCCCCAGATACTTCGATGCCGCCAAAAAGATGCTGCAGGATGGCAAATTCAGTTATACAGGCTCACCAAATCCCGGCAGGGAATATAGCCTCACAATCAATTTTCTCTAATTATGCCCCAAAATACCCTACTTCCCAAAAACTTCAAAGTCCCACAATTGATGGGCATCCTGAACGTTACCACCGACTCGTTTTCCGATGGCGGAAGGTTTATAGACCCCGCAAATGCTTTGGCCCATGCCAGGAAACTGGTTGACGATGGAGCCGACATTCTGGATATCGGAGGTGAATCAACCCGCCCCGGATCGCTTCCTGTGTCTCCATCAGAGGAACTGCGCAAAGTATTGCCGGTGCTTGAAAAGATAAGGGAAAACTGGCCGGACCTGCCCATTTCGGTGGACACCCGCAACAGCGAGCTGGCTGAAGCCGCCATAGAACTGGGGGCTACTTACATCAACGATATTTCAGCCCTGAATCACGATCCGCGCATGGCCGGGCTTGTGGCTGCCAATCCACAGGTTAAGCTCGTTCTCATGCACATGCGGGGACAGCCTGAAACGATGCAGACCGATCCGGTTTACACTGATTTGCTGGGCGAAATCGACGATTTCTTCAGGGAGCGGATAGAATTTGCTGTCTCACAGGGAATAGACCGCGCCAACCTCGTTCTCGATCCAGGTATCGGTTTCGGTAAAACGGCAGAGCACAATTTCAAGTTGCTGGGACATCTGGCGGACTTCCACAAATACGGATTGCCAGTGCTTCTGGGCGTTTCCCGCAAACGTTACATAGCTTCGCTGGACGCGTCCGCGCCCCTGGAACGCATCGGCGGCACCCTCGCCACCGCTGTGATTGGGGCATGGCAGGGCGTTGACATCCTGCGGGTGCATGACATCCACGAACACCGCCAGTTTTTTGCGGTTATTGAGGCCATCGGCAGGGAGGCCGGCCTTTGGAAGTCCTGATCCCCACTTTCTCCGATTTGGCGGATATCTTCATCATCGCGTTCCTTTTCTACCAGGGACTGTGTGTCCTGCGCCGCGGCGGCGGCTGGCACATTTTAGCCGCGATCGTCTTCCTGGTTGTTCTTTCCACGGTAGCCGAAGCCCTGAATCTGCGGATGGTTACCTCAATGCTAAACGCGGTTCGCAACTTTTGGGTGCTGGCCCTCGTGATCATCTTCCAGCCGGAATTGCGCGCCCTGCTGGCCAGGATAAACCTTTCGCGCGAACTCAATCTCAGCCTCCGCAAGAAAGAAAGCAACTCGATCTACATGCCCCTCATAGACGCCATTTCCTCTATGTCTTTCCGGAAAACCGGCGCCCTCGTAGTCATCGAAAACCGCCGCAAACTAACTGAATACATAAACAGCGGCGAAATCATAGACGCCACCCTGTCCCTGCGGCTCATCCTGACCATCTTCAATCCCCGTTCCGCCCTTCATGACGGCGCCATCATAATTCGCGGCGACAGGATCATGGCTGCCAAAGTGGTGCTGCCGCTTTCCAAGAAATCCGAATACAGCAAAAGGTTTGGCACCAGGCATCTGGCAGGCATTGGCATCACCGAAATATCCGACGCGATAGCCATCATCGTCTCGGAGCAGAATTCCCAGATCTCAGTGGCCCGCGACGGCAAAATCCAGGTGAACGTGGCCTACGAAGAGCTTCTCCAGATCATCACCGACGCCACATCATAAGAAAGGAGCATCATGCGGACAGGACCAATCCTCATAGGCATCACGGGAAACATCGGCAGCGGCAAGAGCGCTTTCTGCAGGCTGCTGGCGGAACACGGCTACGAAGTGATCTTTTCCGATGAAATCGCGCAGCGCCAGTTGGACGAACCGGAATGCCTGGAACAAATCATCCGCCGCTGGGGCAAAGAACTGGCTGTGGACGGCAAGGCTGACCGGAAGAAAATCGCCTCCATCGTCTTTGGCAACAAGGAGGAACTGGAATTCCTGAACAGCCTGGTGCATCCCCGGGCCCTTGCTGTCCTGCAGGAAATCGCGGACAACAGCGAGCAAAAGTATCTCTTTTTCGAAGTTCCGCTGCTCTTTGAAGCAGGGATGCAACACTGTTTCGATTACATTGTTCTGGTGCGGACCAGCCGGGAAAAACGACTCCAGCGTCTACTCAAAAAAGGCCAGGAAACACAAGAGCGGATCGAAGCACGCATGGACGCCCAAATCGACGACCTGGCCAAAATCCCCCTCTGCGACCTGGTGATAGACAACAAAGGCTCCCTAAACGCCCTCAAGAACAGCGTGAAGGAATTCATCGGCCGCCTCGATTCCATCCGCCACAAAGACAAAATCCCCTTTTCCAGCTAAGGCCGGGCCGTTGACTGGCGGTTTTTGGAATTAAAAGCCAGCCATATCTGCCAAGCCTCCGCCATTTCCTGTTAACTACACCCTTAGCGGTCTTTTCCATCCCACTCTCACGCCACACGCCAAATCCCCGCATCGAATGCGGCCATCGTGCGGGAGGCGGGACAGGGCCGAAAGAAAGGGCCTTAACGGTCAGGGGACACGGACAGAACAAACGCTGGAATTGAGCAAGAAAAAAGGCGGTATGGAAGCCGCCTTGATAAGTTAGCCGTGCCAGGATTCACCCGAGCGACGGTTTGGAATCTATTCCGCCATCCACTTGTCCACCAAACGGGGCAGGATTTCGCCCGCCCGGCCCTGGTGAAATTCGTCAAAGAAACCAAGCCCTTCGGATGGATGGAGGTTCACCGAAATGGTTTTTGCCCCCAAGTAGCGGGCCATTTGCACAAAACCGGCAGCGGGATAGACCACTCCGCTGGTCCCCACCACCAGGAAAACATCGCAGTTTTGCAGCAGGATGTCTATTTCCGGCAATCTGTAGGGCATCTCACCGAACCAGACAATGTCCGGTCGCAGCCTGCCAGTGCATTTGGGACAGGCCGGCAGTTCGGGACTCATGTCCACTTCGTCCAGATGTAGCCTGACCCCGCACTTTGTGCAGAGGCAACTGCTGAGAGCGCCGTGCATTTCGATCACGCGGGTATTGCCGGCAGCGGTGTGGAGACCGTCAACGTTCTGGGTGATGAGGTGGAAATTGTCGCCAAGCCAATCCTCCAGCCTGGCCAGGGCTAGGTGTCCGGGGTTGGGAGCGGCTTGTTTGGACTGTTCCCAGCGAGCTTTGTAAAAGCGCCAAACCAGTTTTGGGTCACGATGCCAGGCTTCGGGAGTGGCAACATCCTCCACGCGGTGGTTTTCCCAAAGGCCGTCGCTGTCGCGAAAGGTGCGAAGGCCCGATTCGGCGCTGATTCCCGCCCCGGTGAGGACGAGTAGGTTTGTATTCTTCGTGACTTTGATCATTTCATCAATACCATCCTACGGGTTATTTCACGTTCGCCATTGCTGAGGCGGTATAGATAGACACCGCTGGATACGGGGCTGCCGGCGTCGTCGCGTCCGTTCCAGACGGCATTGTGGGTGCCGGAGGGCAGATCGGTGTTCACAAGTGACCGCACTCTTTGGCCGCGAAGGTTGAAGATGTCCAGATTCACGGTTGCCGCCTTCGGCAAATCGAAACAGATCGTGGTGGTGGGATTGAAGGGGTTGGGGTAGTTGCCGTGAAGGTTGAAGGCAAGGTTTGTCACCAAATCCTCTGAAGCGACGTCGAATTCGCTTTCCAAATAAACGTCGTCGATATACCAGCCTTCTCCGGTAACATAGCCGTCTGCGCCGAATATGAAGCGGAATTTGGCCATGCCCGTGTAGCTTGAAAGGTCAAATTCAGCCGGGGACCAGCCGAAACTGCCAGAATATACTTCAGTGTTGGCCGGGAAGGGGGAAGCGGGGTTGTTGTAGATGCGGCGAGGATATCCTCCGACGGGGGTGATCTGGATCCAGGGCCCTTCATCGATGGATATTTGCACCAGGCCTCCATCCCAGGCGTAGCTTGGGATGGTGTGCACTTCGGCATCCATCCAGTGGTGGAAGTAGAGGCGCCCCTTCTTGCCAAGCGGGATTACCGGGCTTTCCAAAGCTCCGTAGGCAGAGCTGGAATAAGCTCCAGAACCGGGTCCGCCGAACTTCATTGACCAGCTGCCTTCAGCAGTGTTGTTGCGATAGCTTTCACGGTGCCACTGGTTCACGAAACTGGTCAGGGGAGCCAGGCTTTCCCAGCCGTTGGAGTCGTTTTCGAAAGTGTATTGCTGGTTGCCGATGTATAGCACGAAATTTCCTTCCAGGGTGTTTCCATTTTCGGCGCCGAGCATGTAGCCGATGTTCACAGAACTGCCGATGGGGGCGTCGGGGGAAACCAAAACGCTGAAGGCGCTTTCATAGAGGGTGAAACTGTCGGGCCCAACTGGTGTGAGCGTGGCCTCGAAAGCGGACAATGTGACGTTGGGGTCATCACAGAAAAGGATGAGCATGGGGCTGAAGGCGTGGCCGGAACCCCTGTTGCTTACGATCATGTTCAAAGCAGGATTGTCACCGGGCAGCACCTGGGGATTGGCATTCACGAACTGGTAGGTATCCAGATGCAGTTCAGGAGCGTTCAGGATCAGGGCGGCCGGTGTATTGGAAATGTAGCTGTCGAAGCTGGCTGAAAAGTTCAGATAGGCGATCTGGTGGTCTGAGTAATTGCCTTGGACCTTAACCTGGAAGAAACCGTTTATCTCTGTGGAATCGGAGGCGGCGAGGGCATCGAATTCGTAGCTGCCGCTCAGCACAAGAAGGTTGGGCGAATTGCTTACCAGGGTGACGGTTCCCGGTCCGGTCTGATCTACAAAGCCAACATTTTTAAGGGTTACATTGAGCCCTATTACCTCACCTGTGTGGTAGAGGCCGTCGGCATCCAGATACTGCACCTGGGAGGCCACGATGTAGGGTTGGTCGCTTGCCTGGACGCTTATCTGGCTGTGATGGGCAATGAAATTGGCGGCGATGATGCTGACATCATAATTTCCGGGAACAAGGCTTTGGATCAGATCGATGTTTATCAGGCCGGTTGCGTCGGCTGTGGCTTCGCAGAGTATGTCAGTGCCGTCTTTCAGCCTGAGGACAGCACCGGGAGCGTTGGTCTGGATCTGATAGCTGTTCAGACCCACAGCCCAATAGGAGGGAAGCTGCACGTTCATCTGCTGCGGGGTGTCACTCCAGACCATCAGGCCGGGGTCCCCGAAAAGGTTTGTTTCATAGGTTACCCAATACATTACCGGAGTGTTTTGGATGTAGGGGATATTGTCGATTTTGGAATCAACCAGAGCGAAACCGAGTTCATTGATCCCTTCCCCGAAGATGGCATCTATGTATTGGCGGTGGAACTTTTGTGAAGCGCCGTCGGTGGAACCCTGCACACCCCAGCCATATCTGGAATGGGATATCATGGCGACTGCCGCGGTGGATATGCTTGTGAACTTTTCCGTGATGCAGTCGGCGGTATATTCGCCCACGTTGGTTTCGCGGTTGTCGAATGATCCGGCATAGCAACCCTGGGTGAAGACCACGGAAAGGTTGTGGTTGATGCCGTCATTGGTGATGGTGCTGGAGGTTACGTAGTTATTGGTCATTCTCATGGTGTATGTGGTGGCGGAATGGCCAAGGTGGTTAACCAGGTTAGGTCCGTTGCTCAGCAAAGGTCTGAGCTGGCTTCCGGTCCAGGAATCTGGGGCGCCGTAAGTGCGATCGTACAGGGTGGTTATGTTCCAGGAAGAAGGAATTCCCACGGTTGTGTAGCCGTTGGCAGAGCTGCCGCCTATCATTTCATCCATATAATCGCCGCCCCAGGTGGGGCCTTCCCAAAGCCATTCCCCCGCGAAAAGCGCTGTGGTGGCCTCGGCAATCACCGGCTCGTTCAGGTAGCGCTGCGTCTTGGTAATGAAATTGGCTATCTCGTCATCGGAATTGTAACATACTCGACCGATGGATAGTTCAGGCACCAGATCAGCCTCCATGTATTCGCCCCAATAACTGTCGCCGTCATTGTTCCAGTTTCCGTCCAGGCAGCTGTAATACATATCGGCGGGGATATCCGCGTCGATTGATCCGCCACTTCCCATATTAACGTAGAAGCCGCGGTGGGGAATCACGTCTGTGTCACCGGCCAGCAGTACGTGCCGGAGGGGATTGGCGGCGTAAACGTCAATGATGTAATTGCGGATCTTTTCCTGCGTGTCTGCCCCAGCGGTTTGAGCTGTGATATCCTGAACTGATTTCAGCAGGACATTTTGCCCCCGGGCATTGTATAAATCTTTAAAGGGCAGCCACTGGGCCAGCTTGGCTTCGTCGTGGATCACGAGATATTCCCAGCCGGTGGTGCGATTTCTATAATGTGGCAGATTATCAGTATTGTCAACCGCTTTCTGCAGATAAGCGGAAGTGGCAGTGTCCTGCTTCAAATTCTGCATGGCGGCCGCGGCACGTGCTGTGGAGGCGGTTTTGACCCGCAGGCTGAACTGGCGGTAAAAGACCAGTTCGTTGTTCACGGGATCGTAGCTGAAGGGGCAAACAGCGCTAAAACTGATCGGGTGCCCGGCCAGGAATTGAGTGTTAAGGCCATTGTGAGGCATAGCCGGATAAGGGGTAGTGCTTCCGTAAATGGCTGGGTCCGGCTGATGCCTTGGGTGAACCACAGTGCTGGAAAGCGGGTACTGCGGCTGCAGCGGGGCAACCGGAAGCGTGAGGGTTAAGGTCTGAGGGGAACTGAATTCCACCTGGATATCCACAGCTTCTTCTCCAATGGGGAGAAGGATCTTGGTCCCATACCAAGGCAGGTCAGGGCTGCCCGGGGTTCCCCAGCTTTGGGCTCCATCCAGTTTCAGATGGCTGTAGCCGTTTGCGGTTTTTAGTTCTGGTTCGTTCAAGGTGTAGGAAAAAACTACATCGGCTGCTAGGACCGCAAGGCCCATAGCCATAATCAGGGTCAAAATGAAATACTTCATATCCGCCAACTTATTCAGATTTTGTCTATATCGTGTTTATGCAAATGACATTCCAAAGCCCGTTTTATTTAAAACACGACACGGAGCAGAGTATGAAGATTCTGCTTGACTTTTATCAGACATGTTCACGGATAGGAAAATATCGTCAGGTTCAACCGAAACAAAGTCACGGATAACCGTGGACGATCCAGATTAATAAATCCATTTGTTTATAACTTAGCCGACATCGGCAGCACAATAATGTGAGGTGAATGATGAAACAGATTTACGTGGTAACCGGCGCAGCCGGTCATTTGGGAAGTTATGTGGTTAAAGAGTTGCTGGACCGCGGAGAGGAGGTTCGGGCATTTGTGCTGCCAAGGGAGAAAATCCCTGCTTACGTTGAACGCAACCGCCAATCGCTGACCCGCTACGCTGGTGATGTGTGCGACCGGCAGACCCTCGACCAGTTGTTTGTGACTGATGAGGATGCTGAATTCACGGTGATCCACTGCGCAGGACTCATCTCCATCAGCTTGGGAAAGAATCCCAAGGTCTATTCTGTGAATGTGGACGGCACGGCCAATGTGATAGCTGCTTGCCGCGAACATCAGGTCCGGCGTCTGGTCTATGTTAGCTCCGTGCATGCCATTCCAGTTCTTCCGCGCGGTCAGGTGATGTGTGAGATTTCTTCCTTCAGTCCCGACAGGGTGGTTGGCTACTATGCCAAAACCAAGGCCCTCGCAACTCAAATGGTGCTCGATGCTGCCAAATTCGGCATGGACGCCCTGGTGGTCCATCCTTCCGGGATAATCGGGCCAAACGCCCAACGCTCCGGCAATGTAGCCCAGATGATCAGTGCTTTTTTGAAGGGAAGCTTCCGTTTCTTGATCAAAGGTGGCTTCGATTTTGTGGACGTGCGGGATGTGGCTGCGGGGATAGTTTCTGCCGCCGACAATGGCAAGGCTGGAGAGTGCTACATCCTCTCCAACCGTGTCATCAGTCTGGTTGAACTCCTGAATGAACTGGCTAAATGCAGCGGAATACCGAAACCAAAGATTCCCCTGCCGCTCTGGGTTGCCAAAGCAGTTGCCCCCTGCGCGGAATTGTATTCCAAGCTGGCCCGCAAAGCCCCTTTTTTCACACTCTATTCCTTGCAAACTATTACCGGAAACAGCCTGTATTCAAACGCCAAGGCGGTGGCGGAGCTTTCTTATAAAACCAGATCGCTGGAGGAAACCGCCAAAGACATCGTGAGAACGATGACCGGAAATCTCAGGAAGAAAAGATAACCAAAGCCAGTCGCAAGCCCCGCAGCGAAAATCCATCAAAATAATTGTGGCCCTCAGCCAGAAATGGCGACTGCCCAAGTTCCGGACCTTATAACAAACATCTCAACCTTTTTGGGCAGAATCCATGCCATCACAACAGCGAATAATGATAACCAAAGTTGTAGCCAAGAGCGGCCAAGGCCATACCAGTAAAGCAGGTTTCAATAAAATTCTTGACGATTTAGGCGGACTCAGATGTTTGGTTTGAAACCATTTAATATGGTGGATACGCGGCCAAAATGAGGTTAAATGTCTCACAGTCGCGCAGAAACTATCTAATTATCGCATTAGGGAGCATAGATCAATGAGAAAGTACTCCTGGTTGACACCTGTAGCCGTACTGATTTTTGTATTGGTTACATTGGTCTTCCTTTCCCCGCTGGTGATACCCAAGGGGGTAAGCTGGCCGATCAAACAGAAACTGAATCTCGGTTTGGACCTCAAGGGCGGCACTCAAATCGTCCTGGCGGTTCAAACAGACAAACTGCCGATGGCTAACAGGGCTGACGCCGTTAAAAACAATATTGAGATCATCCGCAACCGCATCGACCAATTCGGAATCGCGGAGCCGACTATCCAGAAGATAGGCGAGAGCGATATTCTGGTGCAGTTGCCAGGCGTGAAAGACCCGGCCGCTGCTGAAAACCTGGTAAAGCAATCGGCAATCCTGGAATTCAAACTGGTGGCGAATCCCGAAGAATCAGAGCGTTTTCTTGCCCAGTTGGACCAGATAATTCAAGCCAATTTGTCGAGGTTCCCGACCCTGGCAAAAATGGACGCGGAGATGAAGTCTTTGGATAAAGAGGAAAGCTCCGTTGAGGACAGCCTGAAAACCTCATCCGGCATCTTCAGGTCGCTGATAGTCACATCCGAACGGGATTACGCCGTTCGCAACGATGATGTGGAAGTCTTCCGCGCGCTGCTTCAAGACACGACTTTCGTGAACCTGAAGCCCAAGGGTTATGATCTTGCCCTCGAAAGCTTTGACGAGACCAAGAGAAGGAATGAGGAACCCAAGATAGTTTACGTTTTGAAGTCCGCCGTGGAAGTTCAGGGTTCCGACATCGATGGGGCAAGCATGGAAATTGGCTCTACCAGCAGCTCCAATCCACAAATGGCAGGAAAACCATACATTGCCCTTACCTTCACCCGCACCGGAGCCCGCAAGTTTGCCAACGTCACCGGCGACAACATCCATGAAAGGCTGGCCATCGTCGTTGACAACGCTGTCTATTCAGCGCCTGTGATCCAGGACCGCATCCCCGACGGAAAAGCCACGATCACGGGAATTTTCAGCAACGAGGAAGCCCGGTCCCTGGCCATTCTTTTGAACAACGAAAGCCTGACCGCGCCGATAGTGCTGAAAAATGCCAACCAGGTCTCTGCCACGCTGGGAACCGACAGCATCAAGAGCGGACTCATCGCGGGGCTGGTTGGCTTGCTGGCTGTTATGATATTCATGGTTTTCTTCTACAACCTCTCAGGCCTGGTCACCAACTTCATCCTCATCTTCAACGTGGGCTTCATCCTTGCGGCGATGACGATCTTTGGAGGAACCCTCACCATGCCTGGTATCGCCGGTATCATTCTTTCGATCGGAATGTCGGTGGATGCCAATGTTCTTATCTTTGAACGGATTCGTGAAGAAATGGATGCGGGAAAATCACCCCGCTCCGCCGCTGACTCCGGATTCAAGCGTGCCTCGGTTACGATTTGGGACTCCAACATCACCACCGTCATCGCGGCCTTCGTGCTTTACCAATTCGGCACTGGTCCGGTGCGTGGATTTGCCCTCACGCTTACGATAGGTATTGTCGGTTCAATTTTCTGCGCCTTGGTGTTCCTGCGTTATCTGATGGACAAGTTGTTGCTCAGCGGCAACAGGCAGACGCTTAGTATCTAAGGAGTTAACGATGAGAATACTACAGAATGTCAATTTCCCCTTCGTCCAATCCAGACGCATAACCTATGTAATCGCAGCCCTAGCCCTCATCGCCTCTGTCGTGGGCATCTTTGTCTGCGGACTGAACTGGAGCACGGATTTCACTGGCGGCGTGAGCGCCGTCATCAACATGAAACCCAAGGACCCTGGAGTTAAGCCCCTGAATATAGACCAACTCCGTGACGTTATCCGTGAAGGCGGATTCAAGGAATCAGAAATCCAGTTCATAGGAAATCCCGCTGACGCAACCTTCCAGATCAAGGTCGAAGGCAGCGATGCTGAGCAAATCAAGGAAAAAATCCTGGAACTCGTACGCGACAACCTGGATGATTACGTCAAGGGTCGCAACCTTCAAAGCGATGTCCTGCGAGAAGTTAATACAGTGGGCGCCAAAGCCGGCGCGGAAATGCGCACCAACGTGATTACCGCGGTGCTGATCGCCCTGCTGCTGATGATCATCTATATCTGGATACGCTTTGAATTCACTTTTGGCCTCATGGCGATCGTGGCTTTGTTCTTCAACGTGGTTTTGGTGGTGGGCGTCTTTGCCTGGACCGGAAAAGAGATAACCATGCAGATCATTGCCGCCTTGCTCACCATCGTTGGTTATGCCATCAACGATACTATCGTGGTTTTCGACCGGATCAGGGAAGACCTGAGATTATACCGCAAAGACCCGATCGAATCCATCTTCAACCGTGCCATTAACAGCACTCTGAGCAGAACCGTCATCACCGGCGGCTCCACCCTGCTCACGGCTTTCGCCCTCTATTTCTTCGGCGGAGCCGTTATCCACGATTTCGCTTTGGCGATAATTCTGGGTATCGTGATCGGCACGCTTTCTTCGATCTTCATTGCCAGCAACCTGGTTCTGGATACCATTAAATCAACCCGCCTGGAAAAGAAATCGCTTAAGCACCTTAGCAAAAAGTAAGCGATCCAATAGAATCAATGATAAGCCGCCTCTTGTGGGGCGGCTTTTTTTAGGCTTCATTTTCTTCCTGAATGAAAGAAAGCCTGACTGCTTAACAATAACAATGTCCTTCCAGTCGGGCCCTGAGCCCTCATGATTATCCCCCTTGCGTGCCTCCCGCCATATCCCCGCATCGAATGCGGGCATCATGAGGGAGGCGCTTCAGGGACACGGGAAAGGGCCTTAACGGCCAGATGGCATCGCATCTAAACGTCTGTCGCACCCACGCCATTGTATTTCGCATCTCCAGCCAATTCATCAGATTTTAAGGGGAACCTGAAAATGGCCTGCAAGTATGAAGAAAATTTGCGTTGACAGCAAGGCATGGGTTTTAATCATGGGCATTAAAGCGAATTCAGGTATAAAATATGAAACATAGGATAATTGGCATCATTTGCCTGCTGTTGACGGTTGCCGTGCTTTGCGGAGACGACCTGCAAGACAACCAGAAAAAGCTGGACAAGGTTCAGAAGGACCTGCAGGCCGCTCAGAAAAAGATCGAGCAGAATGAACGCAACAAAAGGAAGAATGAAAACGAAATAAGCAACAGCCGCCGGGCCAAACAAAAGACCGACGCGGAAATGCGCCGCAGTCAGGAAGTGGCCCGCGAGAAACTGCAAGCCCTGAACTCAGTGAGAACAGAATTACGCACTGTCGAAGAACAAATCCGTGACCTCCGGACTGCCCAAATCTCCCAACTGGACAAGATGGTGCGCCTCTCCCGCCGCAACAAAACATTGAAAATGGTGCACAAAGATGAGCACTGCCTGGCCATTCTCGCCTCCAAAACCCGGAACAAGCTGATAACCCTGGGAGATGCCCAGAGCGAACTGTCCTATGAGCAAAGCCAAAAGGGACAGGAATACAGCCTGGCCAACAGCGATTTCCAAAACAAATCATCCACCAGCAAAAACCTGGCTGCCAACGTTAAAAAACTCGAAGCCCAGCAATCGCGCCTGAGCAGGGAACAGAAGAACCTGCAAAACCAAATCGCCAGATTGCAACAGGACGCTGCCAGGCTTGAGGGGCTCATCGCCAGCCTGGCTTCCAAACCCAGGTCCGACGACCAGGAACCCGCTTCCTACAAATTCAGCTCCCGAACCATTGCTTGGCCGCTGAAAGGGCGCATCATCCGTAGCTACGGCCAGGAATCCAGAGCTTACGGAACCTCGGTGGTGAGCAACGGAATAGACATTGCCGCCCCTGAATACACCACCGTCGCGGCAGCGGACGCTGGAGTGGTTGTGTTTTCCGGGTCTTATGGCGGACAGGGCAAGCTCCTGATAATCGACCACAAGAACGGCTTTTTCACCGTGTATGCCTACAACAACGATTTGCTGGTGTCCACCGGCACGAACGTCAAAAAAGGCCAAGCCGTCGCCAAATCCGGCATGACCGGCTCGGCCAGCGAGCCTTCGCTGCACTTTGAAGTGCGCAAAGACGGAAAGGCGGTCAATCCGCTCCTATATCTGGAATAGGGAAGAGGAGGCAGTACTTGGTCCTGTTGAAACAACCTTCCGTGCGGAGATTGGTAAAGTTTATCCGAAGCAGAGACCTTAAGGACAAAACCATCCTCCATTTCACGGGGGGGATGTATGGCATTGGCTGCACGGTATCGTCGCTGGAGGCGATCGACAGGATACTGAACCTCAAGGGGCGCACGGACTTGAAGGGGTTTATTGTTCTGGTTCCGCATCTGGACTGGTTCGCGGAAGAGGGGGTGGCAATTCCCGATAGGATTTTGCCCCTGCTGGAGCAGTATTGGCCGGGGAACCTAACCGTGGTTTTCAAATGTGATGACGAGAGGTTCAAGCACCTGGCGGTGGACGGAAAAGTGGCCTTCCGGGTGCCGGATGACGCCTTGCTGCGTTTGTTGATCGAGCTCTTGGAAGAGCCCATCATCAGCACCAGCATCAACATCGCCAGCCTGCCCCCGGAGAACGATTTCAAGCGCCTCACCGGGATGTTTGAGAACTGGTTTGACATCGGAATCGTTCCGGCCCCGGTGAATGTTGAATACGACGCCCAGCCCTCCACTGTCGTCGAATACGTCACCAGCCGCGAAAGCAAGAACCAGAGCGGGCTGGATGAACTCAGATGCCTGCGCGAAGGCTCCATACCTTTTTACGGGGTCAGGAATTCATTTTTGGTGCCGACCATCCTCTTTGTCTGCACAGCCAACATCTGCCGCAGCCCCATGGCCGAAAAGCTTTTCAACCACTATATCAAAGAAGCCGGACTGAATTACATCGGCGATTCCTGCGGCCTCCTTCCCGATGGCCAACCCATTTCGGCGGGATCGCTGCAACTGCTTTTGGAAAAGGGCATCCTGGAAGCTCAGGAGCATTTTTCCAAGCAATTCACGCCGGACATGATCAGCGGCAGCAGGCTGGTGCTCACAATGGAGGAACGCCAGCGCGATTTCCTGCGTGGAAACGAGCCCAACAGCGTCGCCAAGATCCTCACCCTGAACGAATATCTGGGCGAACCGGGCGATATTGCCGATCCTTTCGGTTCCGGAATAGACACTTACCGTAAAACCTTCGAGATCATAGACGACCGGATCAAGCGCCTGGTCTCCAAGCTGCGCACTCAAGCCAACCCCTTGGGATGATATATGGAAATCAAAATAACCAAAGAATTGATCGAACAACACGGCCTTTCGGAAGAAGAATACGCCCGGATCAAAGAAATCCTGGGCCGGACCCCCACTTATGTGGAATTGGGCATTTTCAGCGTCATGTGGAGCGAACACGCCAGCTACAAAAACTCCATCAAACTGATAAAAACCCTGCCCCGGGATGGGAAATACCTCCTGGCCAAAGCAGGGGAGGAAAATGCCGGGGTGGTGGATATCGGTGACGGGCTGGCCATTTCTTTCAAGATCGAAAGCCACAATCATCCCTCCGCTTTGGAACCGTATCACGGCGCTGCTACCGGCGTTGGCGGCATCCTGCGCGACATTTTCACCATGGGGGCAAGGCCCATCGCGGCGCTGAATTCACTGCGTTTTGGTGATCCCCGGTCTCCCCGAACGCTCCATCTGATCCGTGAAGTGGTTCGCGGCATTGCCGATTACGGAAATTGCTTCGGAGTTCCCACCGTAGGCGGGGAAGTGTTCTTTGACGAAGCTTACGAGGAAAATCCACTGGTGAACGCTATGGCTGTGGGTTTGCTGCGTCATGAGGACCTGGCCCGTTCCGCCGCTTCCGGCATCGGCAACCTGGTGGTGTATGTTGGCGCCAAAACAGGGCGCGACGGCATTCACGGAGCCACTTTCGCCTCTGTGGACCTCAGTGAAGAATCCGCGGAGATGCGCACCGCTGTCCAGGTGGGCGACCCGTTTTACGAGAAACTGTTGCTGGAAGCCACTTTGGAAGTGATCCAGGCAGGCCTGGTGGTGGGAATCCAGGATATGGGTGCTGCCGGGCTTACCTGCTCCAGTTCCGAAATGGCAGGCAAGGGCGGAGTTGGCATCGAGCTTGACCTTGAGCACGTTCCCATCCGCGAAAAAGGCATCACTCCTTATGAGATCATGCTCTCGGAATCACAGGAACGGATGTTGCTGATCGTTGAGCCTGCCAACCTACAGGCTGTGCTGGAAGTCTTTAGCAAGTGGGAACTCGACGCGAGTGTCGTCGGCCGGGTGACGGACGACAAACTGTTACGGGTCCGCATGAAGGGTGAAACCCTGGCAGAAATCCCCGCCGAAACCCTGGTTTTGGGAGGCAGCGCCCCCGTTTACGAGAGGGAGCAAAAGGCCCCGAAAAGGCCTCCGGATCCTGATTTGGGCAGTTATCCCCAGCCGGATGACCTCGGCAAGGTTTTGCTGGACTTGCTCGCTGAACCGTCCATCGCCTCCAAAAGGGCCGTGTTTTCCCAATATGACCATATGGTGCAGATAGGAACCAAGGTGGAGCCAGGCAGCGACGCTGCGGTCATCGCCATCAAAGGGACGCAGAAAGGTATAGCGCTGGCAACAGACTGCAACGCCCGCCACTGCTGGCTTGATCCCTTTGAAGGAGCCAAGGGCGCCGTGGCAGAGGCCGCCAGGAACGTTGCCTGCAGCGGCGGCCGCCCGATTGCCGTAACCAACTGCCTCAATTTTGGCAATCCCTACAATCCCGAGGTCTATTGGTCCTTCGCAGAGGCCATAAGGGGTATGGGGGAAGCCTGCCGCGCTCTGGAAACTCCCGTCACCGGCGGAAACGTTTCGTTTTACAACCAAAGCCCTGCCGGAGCCGTTTATCCCACTCCCGTGATCGGCATGCTGGGCTTGCTGGAAGACATCAACCACGCCACCACACAATGGTTCAAACGCCCCGGCGACCTGATCGCCCTGCTGGGGCAGCCCTGTTCCTCTTTCGGCGGCTCGCAATACCTTAAAACCGTGTTTGGCCAGGTTGCCGGGCCCGCGCCGAAGGTTGACCTGAATGCCGAAAAGAGGCTGATTGAGTTGCTGCTTGAACTTATTGCCGGGGAAAACATTGCCTCCGCCCACGATGTTTCGGAGGGCGGTTTGCTGGTATGCCTGGCAGAGAGCTGTTTCCATCCCCAGCAACGTCTTGGGGCCAAAATTGATTTCGAACTTTCCCATCCCGCCGACGCTGAATATTTCGGCGAAAGCCAGGGCAGAGCTGTTATCAGCTTCGATCCCGGGAACTTGGATGAAGTTGCCCGGCTCTGCGCCAAACATTCCACTTCCCTGCTGTTGCTGGGTAAATTCACTACCGGCCGTGATTTCACGGTCAATCAGGATATTTGTCTGGACACTGAGGACATGTACCGGGCCTGGGCTAACGGTCTAAACTTATAAAAGGAGAAGGAGATGAAAATGAATTTTCTCTTTGGACCAATCTTCTGGGGCATATTGCTCCTGCTGTGGGGGATCTCCATGATCCTCAAGGGCTTGAATATCGTCGATTTACCTCTGGTAAAGATATTCATTGCCATCGTCATCATCCTCTTTGGGCTTCGGTTGCTGTTCGGTAACTGTGGCGTGAAAAGGTGTCACCATGTCCGCAGCAGTATTGTCTCGTCTGGCAACGAGGAATACACTTCCGTGTTCGGCTCTCAAACAGTTGATCTCACCGGTTTGGCCCCCGATTCCAAGCCCCTGGAGATAACTGCGGTATTTGGCTCTTCTTATGTGAAGCTGCCCAACGACATCGAATTCGAGATCCAGCCCACGGCCGTGTTCGGCTCGGCCATTGTGCCGCCCAAACCGGCTCTGGACAAACCAACGATCGGCAAGGTAAAGATTGAGGCCACCGCGGTGTTCGGCAAGGTGGAGTTCGTTTACAAGGAACCAACCCGGCCCCGTCCTGCTAAAGCACCTGGAGCGCCATCTGACAGTCTCTAAAAAGCTTCTGGCCGCCCTTCCGGCCATCCTTTTACTCAATATCGCCTCGCTGCCCGGGAAGGGGCTGGGCTATGTGTTCAGCGGCGGCGGAGCGAGGGGTTTTGCGCAGTTGGGCATGCTCAAAGTCCTTGAAGAGGAAGGCGTTTATCCGGACCATGTGATGGGTTCCAGCATGGGCTCAATTTTGGGCGGGCTTTACTCTTTGGGCTACACCGCCGCTGAGGTGGAGTCGCTGATGGTCACCCTCGAATATTCTGATATCATCGATGAACGCCAGCACCGACCCGACCTCTATCCTGGCGACAGGCGCTGGCCCAGTTACGGCAATTTGCGCCTCGCTCTCAGCCCAAAAGGAATGCCGCAGGCTCCGGCAGGCCTTCTCAGTGGGGCCAAAATCGATCTCGGACTGGCCCGGCTCTTCATGCCCGCCTCAGCTCACCGGGATTTTTCCAAACTGCCCATAAACTTCGCCGGGCTTACCATCGATCTGCACACCGGGCAATTGGTGCTCCACCGCGATGGATCATTGGGACAGGCTGTTCGCGGCGCCGCCTCCATCCCGGCCATCATAGCGCCTTTCACTTACGACGGACGCACACACATTGACGGCGGCCTCCTGCAAAACCTTCCCGCGCCGCAGCTTATTGATTTGGGAGCCGACAGAATCCTGGCTCTGAAAATCAACACCTCCATGCGGGGAGCCAATCCCAAAAACTTTTACGAGGTTTTGAACCATATCCTCAACATCGCCATGCACACCAGCATTGATGCCAACGTCGAACTCTGCGACCTCATCCTGGAGCCTGATCTGAAAGGCGTTGGCAACCTGGATTATCCCAATGCCCATGCCATCGCCAAAATAGGGGAGGACTATGCCCGCAAAAATGTAGAAGTGATCAGGGCTTTTCGTGATTCCCTGCTGGCTGAGGGCTATGTTTTCACCAAGCCGGAACGAATAACAGAACTCACCTCAGTGCCTGTTCGCGAAATCGTCACCAAAGGCAACCGCCGGGTTCCGGCGGCCAGGATCATCGCCCTGTCAGGTTTGCGCGATGATGTTGAATACCATCAGGACGATATCGTAAAAGCCTGCGTCCATGTTTGGAATTCCTGCGACTTCCACACAGTTTACCCCGTGCTGGAACCTCTGGAAAGCGGTTACCGCCTTGTCCTTTATGTAAGGGAACGAGAACCCCGCTATCTGCATCTGAACACCAGCTATTCCTCGGATGAAAGGTTCAGCCTGGGCGCGGTGGCGGAATTCAACGATATTTTCATGCCCGATTCCAGGTTGCTGGCCGGTTTCACCCTCGGCGGCAGGAACGAGCTCAACCTGGATTTCGTGAAGAACTTCGGCGATTTCAACGCCCCTTACCTGCGCTTGTATCCTTATCTTCGCCAGAGCACGGCCTTACGTTACAATGAAGCCGGACAGAGGACCGCCAGCCTTGATTCCCTTGAATATGGGATTGTTCCCGGTTTGGGCTTTTTCGCTGACAAGCTTTTCAGCTTGGAAGCCTTTGGCTACTTTTCCCAGGCCAAAAGCTTCGCCAAAATCCCGTCGGGCGCACCTTCCAGCGCCTGGCAAAAAGATGCCGGACTCGGCTTGAAGATTTACCATGAGAGCCTGGACAATGATGTCTTTCCCCGTTCCGGAGCGTGCTTTTTCGCCAAAACGAATATCGCGCCCTGGTCCAACCTCAGTTCCAAAAACTATGCCCGGCTTACCGCTGACCTGGATGTGTATGCCCCTCTGGCCAGGAAAGTCTCACTGCGCGCAGGTTTTGCCTACGGTTCACATTTCGGCGGACTGGCGGACAATGCAACGGACCTGATCAGCTTTGGCGGGGCGGAAACTTTCTCCGGCTATCAGAAAGACGAATCCCCCTCCGCCGAATACAAATACGGCACCCTAAGCGCTGTTTTCGAGCCTCTTTCCAATATCTTCCTGGAAACCGGCGCCCAAGCTCTCAACACTGCCGGAAACTCTGATTGGAGCCTCGACGGAAGCCTCCTCTTCAGTTATTATGCCAGTCTGGGCTTTCGCAGTCCGGCAGGACCTCTGGGAGTTAAATTCGCCCTGAGGGAAGACGGAAAGGCAAACTTCTTTTTCAATATCGGATACACCACAGACCTGTTCTGGTTCTCGCGCAAATAGGCTTCAGACACTTAGTTCCGCCCGGGCCGCCCTTTACTCCAGCCTATTCACCTCTTTTTCACAACCCATTAAGTTCCCAATGGCTCATTGGGAACTTAATGGGTTGTGAATTGGATGTAAGTGGGTCAGGGCAAATGGGGTTTCACGCAGATTTCAAAGGAAGTGGTGCTCGCTGAAGCGCCGTCAAAGAGGAAGGGAAAAAGGTTGATGGAAGGCTGGCGTCGAGCGTAGCATCGACGACAGTAAAGAAGTTTGGCTCCTGTGTTATATGGAAACCAAAATGAGTTGCATAGCTATTTAGTCATGAAGTTGTTACACCTACTTTATGTACACTTTTGCGTGCAACGGTCTTTAAGCTTATGGGCATCATCAATACTCAGCTGGGGGGTGACTTCGCAGCACTGGTCAACGAGCCCACCAAGGTGATAATAGACCGCTGTGTGCTGCTCGGACTGAGGGACACCCAAGTGCAAGCCCCGACCAAGACCAGCATTGGGCTCTGGGGCATCGAAGATCAGCACCTATCATCCACCATCCAAAAGCAGCAGTTGTTCTGGATTGGGAATCACTTCGATGCCGATGTCCACCAGAGTCTTGCAGATACCTTGTCCAAAGCTATTGAGCAAGGCTATACCAAAGAGATGCTAGCTGATACCCTCAAAGACCAGTTCAATGACCTGGCAAACAGATCCTCCCATTACTGGCAGGGACTGGCAGAACACACCGCCCTGAGAATCAGGGAGTTCGGGAGGCTGCAAGGATACAAGAAAGCCAAGGCCAGATACTACAAGCTTGTAGCAATCCTGGATGACTGTACCAGTGACATCTGCCGGGCACTGGCTGCCCAGAATAAGGTCTATACCCTCAACGATGTCCTCAAAGTGATGGATAAGCTCATGGCTCTGAATATCGAGTCCAACAGCCTCGATGATGTCCAGGAATACATCAAAGCCTTAGCTCCGTGGGTGAAGAACGACCAAATCGTTTACAATAACCAGGATGAGCCGATCGGAGTCTCGGGAGCCACACTCCCCTCCCACCATTTCATTGGAAGTGCAGGATGACAACTATATTCCATCATGGTTAGGTTTGTATGCAATTTCTTGCATTTCCTCGCCAATCAATTTGTTATCAAAATCATCTACATAGAGTCCTGCATACTTGACTCTTTGTGTTATCATTACTATCTCATCTTCTTTTAAGTGTAATATGTCATAAATATAATGATCAACTGCTGCAAACTTAGCGGCTATAGATCGGTTATGAGTAGTAATAAGCTCATTAAGTTCCTCATCAGTATAGCAAGATTTATTTCCTTTAGTAATGCTTTGTAAGAATTTTCGTTCCTGACTTATAAGATTCGATGCTAAGTCATGAACCTTGTTTAATAGCGCAATAGTTTGTTTGTCCTTTAAATTAAGGCGGGGAATCCTAATCCTTCTAAACACTTCAGGTTTATATAGATTTATATATTCGGATACAGATAGTAGATACCAAAGCAAGAAAGTCGATTTCAAATACAAAGCGAAAAATGAGCAGATTTCCAAAGTTAATTCCGGCGGACAGTTAAAACTGAGCACCAGATACTTCTCAGGTTTGTCACTAACCACGACAGAGTCTTTGTCGATAAGGAATACACAACCCCTTTCGCTTATTATTACTGAGTTTTTCTTCACCGAAGGTTCAGTGATATCATCTTGTCCAAATACTGGAGCAGATAAACGCAAATAGGCATATGGATATCTAGGAACTAATGCCTCATCAATAAAGATAATGTTTCCGACTGCAAGGCCGTTTTGATAGTCCTTATGTAGGGACATAGCGGCATTATAAAGGTTATTTTCAGATACTGGTAAAGCCTGATGTACTGAAATACTGGAATATGAGAATATTGATATTAATGTGTCTCTTATCCTGGATAAAAGCCTCAGTGTATCAAATGAACCTTTAACTAGAGTTAGATTGTTTTATTGTCTTCTATTTTTGGTTGTATCATTCCTTCGATTATTTTTAAAAGCCCTGTTTCTACTATGGTTTCGATGTATTCAGGAGATGCTTTAGTAAACGTTCTCCTGTGCTGACGATATACTAGTTCATCATCCTTGAAATATGAAACTCCTGATAACGGCTTAACATGTATAGAGATTAGATACTTCTTGCCTTGGAGTTCATAATCATTAATAAACATTCTGAACTCCCCACTTGTAACCCACAAGTGCCTGATATTCTTGTACAGATCATCATAATTACCGTCTTGGGGATGATAATCAACTCCTTTACACTTTCCCTCTTGATTAACACCGATTAAGCAGTATCCGCCTCCTGAATTTGCTAGTGCAATTATCGATTTTGCAATTGATTCGTAATCATCCAAGCTATCCACAAAAATTGATTGGGGTTCCTTGATTAGATTCTGGATGATACTAGCAATTTCTGGTTTTTCAATAGAGATACACTCGATTGGATTCCCAAGAGCATTTACTAATGATTCGTAATCCTTAGCGTCAAGTCTCATCCACGTATAGTGTTTTCCTATTGAATCAAGACTGTGGGCATCGGAAAATTTAACATAGCTTATCGGAATGCTCCTGGAAAACTCCTTGTTGCTCAACAACGCTTCAATCTTTGAGACAGTATCTTGAGATTTGAATGAAACTGCTTTCAATTGATTGTTGCAGAATGCTTTACCGCGGGTTTTCCCTTGGAGTGATTTATACATCCCCTTATCAGAATCTGTATGAGCATCTATACAGAAACAATCCAATTGTGCTGTGTTTGTTAACAAATCCAGTACGCACCATTGTGATATACTTTCATGAAGTTCAGTCGAATCTAGATCAAACCCAGCATCACAAAGAAATTTCTCTATTTCGCTTACGTCATACTTCGGGTTAAAAATTACGAGAAGATGAACACTGTTGCTTGTTTGGAACTCAACTCCAGGAAGAATAAGCAATGACTTGAATACATCCAGATCTTCATCAATCTCCTTCAATCTCTCTTGAGCTTGTTTGGAATCTACTATAGGTAGAAGATACTTGCGTTCCCTTTGTAAGTCACTTAGAATGGAAAGTATTTTTTTGTAGCCTTCTATAGAGTTGTGATCAGTAATAGCGATGACTTCTATGCCCTCTTCAGCGGCTTTCCGAAGTATTCTTATGTACTCTTGATCATCTGCCTTTTTCCCTGTATAACAAGGTGAAGCAGGTGAATGTACATGCAAATCTACCTTGATAAATCTCTCTTTCATGATGTTTCCTTTATCGCAACAAATAGTTTACTTTTCGGTAGTGTCTCAAAGGTTGGTGTAAAATCCCAACTCATTGTTTCTCTGGTTGTTTGAGGGCATCTGATATCCCTCGTTACTCACAATCTATGTAAGGCCAAGCGACCAATCGCATTGTTTTCATCTTGCTAATCTAAGTCAAGTTCTTTTTCATAAATTATCTACCTTGCTGCGACGGGCTGGAGCCTCAAATGGTATGGGCTTTTTCAGAGTGTCTCTTATTCTTTTTCTTGGTTCTGAAAGATACAGTTTCCCGCTTATCCAGTCTTCAGAATAACCTTGCAGGATCGCACCAAACAACCGCAGGCAACTCTTTTCATCAGGGAATATCCGGATGCATTTCTCTCTGCGTCTGAGCTCCTCATTTAAGCGCTCCAGTGAGTTGGTACACTTTATTCTACTCCAATGTGCCGCTGGGAAGTCAAGATAGACCGATATCTCATAGTAAGTGTTATCCAGCCAATCCAATAGATTGTCCTTACCTTTAGACTGTGCTGCTCTGTTAAGCTCTTTCCAGGCCAATTCAAAGGACTCCTTTGTCCGGGAACCTACCAAGTCTTTTATTAGCGGCAGCAGCCACAGCAAATCAGTCTTGGAAACTATGCTCTGAGCATTTCGCATCCAGTGGACAATACAGCGTTGTCTGAGTTGTCCCGGGAAACACTCCTATATTGACTTGATCAGGCCATCATGTTCATCGCTAATCCAAAGTTCCGACCTCCCAAGACCACGAGCCTTTAAGCTTTGCAGAAAGCCTTTCCAGTTATAGTAGCTTTCACGGTTACCCAGGTGAAGACCAAGGACATCGCGGTGCCCATCCTCTCTAAGGCCAATCGCTATTAGCACAGCAGTTGAATTAACCCTGCCCTCGGTTCTGATCTTGGTATAGATCGCATCCAGGCAGATATAGGCATAACGTCTTTCAAGTTGCCTGTTCTTCCAGATCTCCACTTCTTCATCAATCTGAGCAGCGCAACGGCTGACAAAACTGCGATCTATGTTTTCAAAGCCTAAATCAATAAACAACTTGTTCATCTTGCGAGTAGAAACACCGGCAAAGTAGGCTTCGCTGATGATACTGATCAAGGCCCTGTCCACCCGCTGGTATTGTTCCAGAATCGAAGGGTAGAAGCTGCCGTTACGGAGCTTCGGAATGCTTACGCTTATAGGCCCCAATCCAGTGCTGAGAGGCTCTTTACGCTCACGGTAGCCATTACGGTAGTTAGTTCTGCCTTCCACGCGCTCATAAGGTTCCGCTTCAATAATGCTCTGGATGCCGTTTCCCAGCACTTTTACAAAGTCTCCCGGCAAAACTGTGCGAAACATCTTGACCAATTCTGCTCTTTCATATTTCTTTCTCTTCGGTTGAGTCATGATCTTCTCCTTGTCTTGTAGATTTTTTGTCAAAACCATCAAGACAAAGTGCGGGATCCTGCTCAACCTTTTTCTTCATAAGGATGAATCCAATTTACACCAACCTTTGAGACATTTCCTCAATAGAAATGAATCAAACGCTACTGTATGTCATTTTTCTGATGCTGTGATGCTGAACCTACTCGGTTTGAAAGAGAGCCTTTGTTTCTGATTGAGTCCATGCCAACTTGATGTGAAAGAGAACCGCAACTGTTTGACCACAACGATTCCCTGCCTGTCTCACCCTGAACGCGCGTTTCCATCCATCTTCCACGCCTCCCGTATAATACTCGCATCAAACGCGGCCATCATGCGGGAGGCGGGTATGGAGTTAAAAAAAAGGCCTTAACGGCCAGACCACATGCTGGCGTCGAGCGAGGAACGAGCATCGACGCCAGCAACACTTCACTTCCTGTCATCCATCAGCGTAGATTATCCTGTCGTCCATGCTCACTTCGTTCGCTGTACGCCAGGGTCAACAGGCCGGGCATTCACTTCTTCTCCAGTTCCGATATCTTGTCCCGCAGTTCGGCGGCGCGTTCAAAATCGAGGCGGGAAGCGGCTCGCTTCATTTCTTTCCTGAGCAGTTCCAGCAACTTGTCCCGGTTGTCGAGTTCCAGATACTGGTAAAAATCCTCTTTGTCGGGTTTTTCCTCTTTGGCTCCGTCTTTGTCGATGGAGGCATAGCCTTCGGCGATGGCGGTGGACTGCATTATCTGTTCGATCGTCTTGCTGATGCTTTGGGGCGTGATGCCGTGCTCCTGGTTGTAGCTGAGTTGTTTGGCCCGGCGGCGGTTGGTTTCGTCCAGAGTGGTTTGGATGGCGTCCGTTATCTCGTCGGCGTAGAGAACCACCTTGCCGTCAACGTTGCGGGCGGCGCGTCCTGAGATCTGGATGAGGGAGCGGGCGGAACGCAGGAAGCCAGTTTTGTCGGCATCGAGAATGGCAACCAGCGAAACTTCCGGCAGGTCCAGGCCCTCGCGGAGGAGGTTCACGCCCACAATAACGTCGTATTCGCCGAGGCGTAGGGAGCGGATGATCTGGGCGCGTTCGATGGAATCGATGTCGCTGTGCAGGTATTTGGCCTTTATCCCGGCGTTTTGGAGGTAAACGCTGAGGTCTTCGCTCATACGTTTGGTGAGGGTCATGACCAGCACCTTGTGGTTTTTGGCCAGGCGTTCGCGGATTTGGGCGATGAGGTCGTCAACCTGGTTGCGGATGGGTTTGATCTCAATTTCGGGGTCCAGCAGGCCGGTGGGGCGGATAACCTGCTCCACAATTTCGCCCTGGGTCAGTTCCAGTTCGTAATCCGCCGGGGTGGCGGAAACGAAAATGACGCTGCGCATATAGCTTTCAAATTCCTCGAAACGGAGGGGACGGTTGTCGAAGGCGGAGGGCAGCCGGAAGCCGTAATCGACCAGGTTTTTCTTGCGGGTGTAGTCGCCGCCGAACATTCCGTGCACCTGGGGAATGGTGACGTGGGATTCGTCGATGATGAAGAGGAAATCCTCGGGAAAGTAATCCAGAAGGCAGTTTGGCGGCTCGCCGGGTTTGGCGCCGGTGAGGTGGCGGGTGTAGTTTTCGATGCCGGAGCAGTAGCCAAGCTCGGCCAGCATCTCAAGGTCGAATTTGGTGCGGGATTGCAGCCGGTCTGCCTCGACATAGCGCTGGTTGGCCAGATACCAGGCCACGCGTTCGTTCATCTCGTTCTCGATGGAGCTAAGGGCCTGGTTCAGCTTTTCCTGGCTCATGATGAAATGGATGGCGGGATAAACAGGATATTGTGTAACTTCGCCCAAACTCTGGTAGGATATGGGATGCAGCTTCTCCAGGCGGCATATTTCGTCGCCAAAGAATTCCACCCTGAGGCAATGCTCCAGATAGGCTGGATAAATATCCACAATGTCGCCCCGAACCCTGAAGGCGCCTCGCTCGAAGGCGATGTCGTTGCGGCTGTAGTGGGCCGCGACCAGTTTGGCGAGAAGTTCATCCCGGTCCATCTTCATCCCTGTTTCCAGACGGATGAGGGCCTCCCTGTATTCCTCAGGCACGCCAAGTCCGTAAATACATGAAACCGAGGCCACTATGATAACGTCGCGCCGCTCCATCAGGCTCATGGTGGCCCGGAGCCGCAGTTTCTCTATCTGGGCATTGATGTCGGCGTCTTTTTCGATGTAGATGTCTTTGCCGGGGATGTAGGCTTCGGGCTGGTAATAATCGTAATAACTGATGAAGTATTCAACTGCGTTTTCCGGAAAAAGCTGCTTCAGTTCGCCGTAGAGCTGCGCAGCGAGGGTTTTGTTGTGGGATAGCACCAGCACGGGCCGGTCAAGCCGGGAAATCACGTTCGCGATAGTGAAGGTCTTGCCGCTTCCGGTGACGCCCAGAAGCACCTGAAAGCGTTTTCCGGCGCGGATTCCGGCTTCGAGTTCGGCGATGGCTTCCGGCTGGTCTCCGCTGGGCAGGTAATCGGTCTGTAGTTTAAAGATTCCCATCTCTTAGGTCCTCATTTTGGCATGGCTTAAAATGGCTCAGTGCTTGGCGGATCAAGGCTTTGAGGCCTTCCCGCCGCTTTTCCGGGCGTTTCCGGCAGTAGTTTTTGCTTGACTTTTAGCTTTTCCCCGAAAGCATGGACACCAGATTAGCAGGACCCCTGTTTTTGTCGAGTAAATTAACACTGGAGAGATAAAATGACCAATTACGATGATTTTCAGATCAACTACGAGAACCTGCTCAAGCTGGGTTACGCGGTTATGGACATCCGCTACAAGGAATACGACATCTGCAACGACAGCCAGAAGCTCGTGATCGCCAGGGTCGATACCGACCGGGACGAATTTTACCAGGATATGCTGAAACAATACACATCGGTGGAATTCAAGCCCGGCGAAATCTATGAGATCTGGACGGAAATCCTGATGCACAAAGTGAAAATGAGCAGAGTGCTCAACCGCGACATCTCCATCAAAGTGGCCGCCCTGGATTACATCGAGACAGTCTATCGCGCCAGATGAGCCGGCAAACCCTGCTGCTGATCAAGCCCAACGCCTTCAGGAACCGCCATGTTGGGCACATCATCTCCATCCTGGAGGAGGCGGGTTTCAACTTGCTGCGGATCAAGGATATCCAGTTCACGCCTGAATCCGCGGCTGTATTTTACGACATCCACAGGGGCAAGGAGTTCTTTGACCGCCTGGTGGAGTTCATGTGTTCCGCGCCCAGCGTGGCCCTGCTTTTGGAAAAGGAAAACGCGGTGGAGGAACTGCGTGAGCTTATCGGAGACGCGGACCCGGAGAAACGCAGGCCGGGAACAATCCGCGACCTCTATGCCGAAGGGGTGACTGAAAACGCTGTCCACGCCTCGGACAGCGAGGCCAGCGCGGAACGCGAAACAAGGCTGATTTTCGGCTGACCGCCTTTCTATAAAAGTCTGAAGGCTTCGCTGGCGAGCACCAGCTCTTTGATTTCGGCCGTGCTTTCTGCCCGGTTGATCTTCTGGCGCAATTCCGCGCTGCCCGCCAATCCTTTTGTGTAAAAGCAGAGTTGGGAACGCATTTCCTTATACACCACCCTTTCCGGTTTGTAGCGGAGGGCAAGGTCGATGTGGCTGAAAATGGTTTGCAAAAGGAGTTCGCGGGTTACAGGGCGGTAATCGCCGCCTTCCCAAAGCTGGCTGATCTGGGCGAAAATCCAGGGCCTGCCGAGGGCTCCGCGTCCGATCATCACGGAATCGCAATTTGTCACTGCCAGCATTTTGGCGGCGTCTTCGGGGCTGTGGATATCGCCATTGCCGATCAGGGGGACATTCAGTTTCCCCTTCAGTTGAGCGATGTGGCTCCAATCAGCCTGTCCGGAGAACATCTGGGACTGGGTGCGGGCATGGAGGCAAAGAAAATCCGCTCCGGCCTCTTCCAGCATCTGTCCGAATTCCAGGTAGTTGAGACTTCCGCTGTTCCAGCCGCTGCGGAATTTCACTCCCAGCAGGCATCTGCCTTTCAACACAGCGCTCACCTCTTTCACAATCGCTTCCGCCCTCGCGGGGTCACGCATCAGGGCAGAACCCGCTCCGCGTTTCACCACTTTTTTAACCGGGCAGCCCATATTGATATCCATGAAATCGGGCTGGTAGCTGAGGCAGAATTCCGCCGCCCGGGCCATCACCTCCGGTTCTGAGCCGAAGATTTGGATACCGAAAGGCCGCTCGGACTGTTCAAAGTGGATGAACTGAACCGTTTTCCTGGAATCGCGGATGAGTCCGTCGGCGCTAACCATCTCGCTCACGAGCACATCAGCGCCGTTTTGTTTGCAAAGCTGGCGGAAAGCGCTGTCTGTGTAGCCGGCCAGGGGGGCCAGCCAGAGTTTGCGCCGGGTGAGGTCGGCTAAGCTGACCATGAGGGGGATTTTCTCAAATGCGCTTGAACAGCATATAGAGGGGCTCAAAGCCCTGACGGCGCTGTTCTATCTCATACCAGGTGCTAACGTGGTCCTGGAGGCTGGGCGTTTTTTGGATGGGTTCGGATTGCAGAGACACAAATTCCGGCTGCCTGTCGAGCATTTCAGCTATCCAATGGGCGTATTCCTCATGGTCGGTGGCTATGTGCAGCTCGGCTTCCGGCTCCATCACCGTGGCCAGGGCGGCCAGGAAATCAGGCTGGAAGAGGCGGCGCTTGAAATGCCTGCGCTTGGGCCAGGGGTCCGGATGCTGGATGTAAACGCTCTGCACGGAAACAGGGGGCAGCAGTTCCGCGATGCAGGCATCCACTTTCAGCTTTAGCAGGCGAACGTTGGGATGCTTCTCCGGGGAAAGCTTTTTCAGGATGTTGCGGATGCGTTTTTCAGCCAGTTCAAAACCGAGGAAGTTCCAGTCCGGATGCAGCGGGGCGTATTGGGAGAGGAATTCCCCCTTGCCGGAACCTATCTCGATGTGAAGCGGGTGGCGGTTACCAAACGGCTCTTCCACGTCCAGGATGCCTTCCGGGGTTTCCAGAACGAAAAAATCCCGGTCTTCAAGCATCCTCATCCTCTTCCGAGACTTGACTGGCCCGCAATTGGGCGATTTCAGCGCGCTGGACGAGCATATCGGCGAGGGACAGCCCGAAAGCGATGAACACGAAGAGGAGAATGCCGTTAACGAAGTAAGCGCTCCAGAAGCCACTTTCGAACTCAGTTTTGGTGAGCCAGAAGAGCCCGCGGAAATAGAGCGCGATGAGGCCCGCCCCCAGCATTGTAGTGATGATCATGCGCCAGCGGACCAGCGCCTTGAGGAAAAAGAGGTATTTCACCAGCAGGGTCAGCATCGCACCCAAGACCAGGTTGATGAGGAAAAAGCCGGTGAGGGGGAGGCCTGTGGGTTTATGAAACAACAGCGCGAAAGCCAGCGCGAGCAGGATCACCGCTATCCACGCCAGAGGCCTGTTCAGATAATGATAAAGCAAGGCCACCGCTCCGCAGACCAGGGCCAGGTAGATCCCCAGTTCAAGGCTGCCCGGCGCCCTCGCTTCCCGCACCGGCAGCTGGTCCTCCGGTCCGTAAACGAGAACAGGGTCACCCGGTTTGCTGGCAGGCACTGAGCTAACGACAGGGGAACCCTTCTGGATGCCGGGTCCGTAAAGCATATAGCCGAGACCCGCCCCCAAAAGCGGAAACAGCAGGGCAAGCAGCATCAAGGGCTTGAATTTTGCGTTGTTCATCTGGTCCTCACGTAGATTTTTATTGACTCTAAGCAAAGGAGCTATTTTATGGCAAGCGGCGCTGCTGTCAATCACAAATATGGCAGATGGCGCCTGAGCCGCTTTCGGAGCTTGCTTGCAGGCTGGAAAGGCCAGGTAAATTGAAAATGATTGGAGTAATAAAATGGGCCTCATCAGCAGTTTGAGGAAGAAACTCGCCCGCACCAAAAGCGGATTTCTGGGCAAGATAGCGGAAGCGGTCAGTTTGCGCGGCAAAGTGGATGAAGAGTTGATGGAGCAGATCGAGGAGATCCTGCTCAAATGCGACACCGGGGTGGAGATGACAGAACTGATCATGGACCGCCTCACCGAACGCGTCAGGATCGACCGCATCACGGAAGCTTCGGAGGTTCAGGCCGCCCTGCAGGAAATCATGGAAGGCATCCTCCTCAAGGATTACGCGGAGGCGGTGAGCCTCTTCGACGAGATAGACCGCAAGCCCTATATCATCGTGTTCGTGGGTGTGAACGGAGTGGGGAAGACCACCAGCATAGGCAAGGTTGCCGATGCTTTGGTGAAAGCCGGAAAAAAAGTGATGGTGATCGCCGGAGACACTTTCCGCGCCGCTGCCATTGAACAACTGGCCATCTGGACCGAGCGGGCGGGAGCAACACTGATCCGCTCCAAACAGGATGCCGACCCGGCCTCAGTTATCTACGACGGCATCTCCTCCGCCCTCGCCAGGTCTTTCGACATAGTGCTGATCGACACGGCCGGACGCCAGCACACGCGGGAAAACCTGATGAAGGAACTCACCAAGATTGACCGCACCATCAAGAAACTCATTCCCGAAGCGCCACACCAGGCCCTGCTTGTAGTGGACGCGACCACCGGCCAGAACGCGATTTCGCAGGCGAAGAACTTTCACCAGGCGATGGCGCTCACCGGGCTGGTGCTCAGCAAATATGACGGCACCTCCAAAGGCGGAATCATCTTTAACCTGAAACACAATCTGGACCTTCCCGTGCGCTTTATCGGGGTGGGCGAGGGCATCGGCGACCTTGAGGTTTTCGACGTGAACGCCTTTGTCCAGGCCTTTTTCAGCAATACCGAAGACCCGGAAGAAAACGTCCCCGGTTTGGAATAATGAGCCTTGTGACCCCGGAGCAGGTTGGCCAGGCTTATGAACGCCTGCGTGAACTGATCGCGGACCCGGCGGAGTTGAAAAGCAAGCTGGTGCTGGTGCGCCAGCTTCTGGAAGGGCTCTATAAAAAGCTGAGCGCAGACAGCCAAATGAGCTTTAGCGGTCTGTTCGCCCGGATACAGTATGTGCATGAACGGCTGGAAGCTCCCCCGGAACTTTCCGCCCAGATAAACCAGCTTCGTATCGCCTGCAACAAAGCAGCTCACGAAGAGGATTACCGCGTGAGCCAGAGCACCTGGCAAAGCGCTTTGCTCGCCATCCGCGACCTCTTGCTCTGGCTTGCCCCGGACCAGCGGGATGAAGGGACGGATTCCTGGCTGGAGCAGCACCATGCCGAACCCTTCCGCCTTGGGGACCATGCGCCCAAACGCAGCTTCCAGTGCGTGGTGCGGAGATGGGAGCTGATCCGCAAAGGGGACCGGGTAAGCGGGATCAAGATAATCGCCACCGACGATGACGGCATGGACTGCACCATCTTTCTGAATGACATGGGTGGCGATGGCCGGCAGTGGAGCGTGCTGAACAAGGTGCTCTGGCGCTTTTGCACCCTCAACTGCCTTAACCTTTCCCAAATCCACGGCCGTCCTGGCTGGTATCAGAGCAATCCCTCAACCATGATCGTGGTGGAGCCGGATTTCCTGATCGACGCCTCCTCCGTGGCGGAATGCTTCACCCAAAAAGGCTCACGCCCGGAATTCAGCATCCTGAACCGCATGGTCAAGGAAGCGGCCTCGGCCAAAATGGTGCTGGGGATAATGGTGAACAGCATTTTGGACGACCTCGTCTTCGAACCGAATGCGGATTATCAGAACCTCTTCCGCCTTGCCATGGCCCGTCAGCCTATCAGCCTGGTCTCCCTGGGCATTGACGAAGCGCAAGACATCTATAAGAACATCCGCGACAACCACTTTCCAGTGATTTCCAAATTCACCGGTTCGCTGCAAAAGGAATCCGTTCAGTTGGAACCCAGCTACGTCTGTCCCACATACGGACTGCAAGGCAGGCTGGACATCCTGCACGAACGCGACGGGAAACGCCATATCGTGGAGTTGAAGAGCGGTTCGCCCCCGCGCAACAACGCCTGGCAGCAGCAGTTGATGCAGGTGGTGGCTTACAATCTGATCATCCGCGATTGCGGCGGTCCAATCCCCCAAGGCTACAGCAGCATCCTTTTTTCGGCAGCCAGGGAAAACCCCCTGCGTCACGTGGGAAGCTCTGTGCAGTTTGAGCAGGACCTCATCATGTGCCGCAACCGCATGGTGGGCATAATGCACAACCTTGCCCTTGACCCCAATTTCTTTTTCAAGTGGCTGCGCAAAAACCATTTCACGGCGGAGCCTGCCTTCCTTCAGGAGAAGATCGGCAACATCGTGAAGATGCTCAATTCCCTGCAGGAATACGAATACCAGTGGTTTCTGGAGCACCTGCGCCTGCTGATGCGCGAAATCTGGTATGAAAAAACCGGCGGGCTTGGCCCCAACAGCATCTACGGCTACAATGCGCTCTGGCAGGAAAGCCGAGAGGTGAAGCAGGAACGTTACCGGGTGCTGTGCGACCTCAAAATCGAGGAACTCAGCGTCAACCTCTTGCGCTTCAAGCTCTCCGGCGACGGCGCCATAACGGATTTCCGTGCCGGCGACATCATCGTGCTTTACAGGCAGGATTTGGCTGTGAACCGCCAGGAAATACTCCGCGGCAAGATCGTCAGAATCAGTGGGGACTGTCTGGAAGTATCCATCCGGGGCGGTTTGAGGCAGATCGATGCCCGCTATGCCGACCATCTCTGGTCCCTTGAACACGACATCCTGGAATCCTCGCTTTACAGCCCCCTCAGCTCGATCGTCACCTTCCTTTCGGCCGGCCCGGAAAAGCGTTCCCTCTTTCTGGGTCTCTCCCAGCCGCGGTATGACGACATTCCGGAGCTCGCTGACGAACCCCTGGATCAGGTGGTCCAGAGAATGTTCGCCGCCCGCGATTACCACATCGTGCAAGGCCCTCCCGGCACCGGCAAAACCTCCGGCCTTCTCACCCGCTACATCCGCAAAATCTACACCGAAACGGATAAAACCCTGCTTATCCTCAGCTTCACTAACCGGGCGGTGGATGAGATTTGCCAGAATCTCCGCAAACACGGTATCAGATTCATCCGCACCGGCCAGTCGGAAGAGGTGGAGGCGGAGCTGCTGGACAACCTCATCGAGGGCAGGAAATTCCATGAAATTGCCGAAGTGCTGAAATCCTGCCGCGTCTGGGTGGCCACCGTGCAAAGCTGCAACGCCTGGCTCAGCGACCTGCTGAAAGTGGTGAAGATCAACGAACTGGTGATCGACGAAGCCTCACAGATTATGGAAAACACCATCCTGGGCATCATCGCTAGGATCGGTAAAACCATCCTCATCGGCGACCAGAACCAGCTTCCTCCCATCACCCGGCAGTCCGATGAAGGCTTTTCCTTCAAGCACGAAAAGCTGGCCGGGCTATGTTACGATTCCTACGGCCAGTCGCTGATGGAGCGGCTGGATCGGGTTTGCAAGGAAAAAGGCTGGCTCGGGTCCACCACCATGCTGCATCAGCATTACCGCATGCACGACGAAATCGCGGACCTCATCCAGCCCTATTATAACGGCCGCCTGATTTCCGCGCTGGCCAGGCAGAAAGAGCCTTTGCCGGCCACGGGCAACTCTTTGCTGGATTCCCGGCTGGTCTGGATTAACTTTCCCCCTTCCCGCTTTGCCTGGTATGATCCCCTGCAGGTGGATTGCGTTCTGAAGCTCACCCGGCTGCTTGCGGAAAACGGCCTGGCGCAGGACCCCACCTCGGATTTGGGCATCGTGGCGCCTTTTCGGGCCATGATCCACGCCCTGCGCAAGGAACTGCCGGATTCCCTGGCCAGCCTCACCATCGACACCGTGGAGCGCTTCCAGGGTTCCGAGCGCAAAAACATCATCATCACCCTGCCCCTGCACGGCGTCGAGGTGCTGCACAACGTTGAAGCCCTGTCTGCGGACGGCAGGGTGGACCGCAAAATGAACGTGGCGGTGAGCCGCGCCCAGGAACGCCTCTTTCTGCTGGGCTGTCCCGAAATCTGCGCCAGATCGCCCCACTACAAATTTTTGATGGACAGGATACGCGCTTCCGGCAGGGTGTTCCATTATACCGAAATTTAGTTAAGGAGAAACCATGAATAAACCACCTCAACAACAAGGCCAGATCAACATCAAGATAGACGAAAAGGTGGGCGAGGGCACCTACGCCAACTTCTTCGTTATCACCAATTCCCCTTCCGAGTTCATCATTGATTGCGGACGTATCCTGCCCGGCATTCCGGATGCCAGGATCTACACCCGCGTGGTCTGCACCCCCCAGCATTGCAAGCAGCTTCTCAACCTTCTGCAAAAGAATATCGAAGGCTACGAAAAGCAGTTCGGCGAGATCAAGGTGCAGGGGATGGCGGAAAACAAACCCGTGGGTTTCAAAACGGGGGACGAGCCTAAATAATCCCTCCCGGACCGGGCATTCGACCCGGGGGCTGTAAAAAAATCCTTGCCAATTCGGCGGCAGGGAAATATATTGTTCTTAGCAACAGACCTGAGATGAGGGATACGTTCCGGCATCAAGGGCGGACGAGTTGTCTCCCCCTGAAGCCATCATAGTATCTTCATCCCTGTAAAAACTTACCCAGGAGAAATATATGGAGCTTCAGCGCCACATCGTCACCATCATTGTGGAGGATGTCGAAGCGGCATTCAATCCCGTTTCGGAACTCATCCACAAGTTTGGCCCCCAAGTGCTTTTGCGGGTTGGCTATCCCATGCGCGACCGCAATGTCTCCGTCATCTTCCTGGTGATCGAGGCCGACCTCGACACCCTCGGCTCCTTTTCCGGCAAGCTTGGCCAGATCAGGTCCGTGCGCGTGAAAACCATGACTTTGAAGATATAAGATGGAGTATAAGATGAACATCAACACCGAAGGGGTGAAATCATTTATCCCCACAGCCAAAATCGAACAACTGATCGAAACCCGGAAAAACGCACCGGAATCCCGCGTCCGTGAGATAATAGCCAAATCCCTGGACAAGAACCGGCTGGAGCCTGAAGAGACGGCAGCCCTGCTCAGCGTCACCGATCCCGAACTCAAACAGCTTATCCTGGAAGGCGCCCACGAACTGAAGGAACGCATCTACGGCAACCGCATCGTGCTCTTTGCCCCGCTCTACGTGGGCAACGAATGCGTGAACGACTGCGTCTATTGCGGCTTCCGCATCTCGAACAAGGAATGCGTGCGCGCCACCCTCAGCCGCGAACAGTTGGTTAAGGAAACCCAGTCCCTGGTGGAAACCGGCCACAAACGCCTCATCATGGTTTACGGCGAGCATCCCATGTATTCGCCGGAATACATCGCCGAGACCGTGCAGACTGTTTATGACACCAAATACGCGAAAGGCGAGATTCGCCGGGTGAACATCAACGCCGCGCCTCTGGATGTTGAGGGCTTCCGCACCGTGAAATCCGTGGGCATCGGCACCTACCAGATATTTCAGGAAACCTACCACGAGGAAACCTACAGGCACTTGCATCCGCGCGGACCCAAGAGCAATTTCCTCTGGCGCCTCGACGGCCTCGACCGCGCCATGAAAGCAGGTATCGACGACCTCGGCATCGGTGCCCTGATGGGCCTCTACGACTGGAAATTCGAGGTGCTGGGCCTGCTTTACCACACCATCCATCTGGAGGAAACCTTCGGCGTGGGGCCTCACACCATCTCCTTCCCGCGCATAGAGCCTGCCATCGGCACCGAATTTGCGGACCGCCCGCCCCATCGGGTTTCGGACGAGGATTTCAAGCATATGGTGGCTGTGATCCGGCTCAGCGTTCCCTACACCGGAATGATCCTCACGGCGCGCGAACCAATTGCCATCCGCAACGAGATTCTGCGCTACGGCGTTTCCCAGATAGACGCCGGTTCCAGCATCGGCGTGGGAGATTACTCCGCCCATGACGAGGAATCCAAAAAGAAAAGCCAGTTCGTGCTGGGCGACACCCGCAGCCTGGACGACGTTATCTATGAACTCGCCAAAGGCGGCTACATCCCGTCGTTCTGCACCAGTTGCTACCGCGCTGGGCGCACCGGGGAGCACTTCATGGAATTCGCCGTCCCCGGTTTCGTCAAGCGTTTCTGCACTCCCAACGCCCTGCTCACCTTCGCCGAATACCTCTACGATTTCTCTTCCGAACGCACCCTCAAGGCAGGTCTGGAACTGATAGCCGGTGAGACGGCCAGGATCGAGGACGAAAACATGCGCACCGCCGTTACCGCCAAGCTCGAGGAGATGAAGCAGGGGAAACGGGACCTCTATTTTTAGGAACGCCCTGCGAGGCTTGGGGGGGGGAGCCTGGCGTCCAGCGAGCTTGCGAGCATGGACGGCTGGGATTGTTTTTACTGCTGTCGTCGATGCTCGTTCCTCGCTCTACGCCAGCCTGCCGCCCTTCACCACGTCATTCCGCGCCCGACCCGGAATCCAGACCGGGCGGAATAGCCTATAAAACCACCACCCAGTCCCACACCCACGTCATTCCGGGCTTGACCCGGAATCCAGTCCTATTCCTGTTATGGATCCCGGATCAATGTCACCTCGCAAGCTCGGTGACGTCCGGGATGACGTGGCCTGGAGCCTGTCGTCCATGCTCACTATGTTCGCTGTACGCCAGGCTACACCAGCATCAGAACTTGATTCATCGGGGAGGCGAATATTTATCTTGACACATTTTACAATGCCGCGTAAATGTGTTTTAGCTTAATTCAGCCTTATGGAGGTAAAAATGAAGTCGGTGAAAAGTTGGATAGTTTGTTTGGTGCTGCTCTGCGGAGCAGCGGTTTTAATGGCGCAGTCGCCCCAATGGCGGTGGGCTACCAGAGAAGGATTGATGCTCACTGATCGAGGCCAGTCCATAGCCACCGACAGCCAGGGCAACCAGTATGTGACGGGGCAGATTACTACTTTGTATGGCCCAAGCCCAAATATCTTTGTCAAAAAATATGACCCAAATGGCAACAGAATCTGGAGTGTCAGTGCGGGAGGGACAGGCGATGATGAGGGACTTGGCATCGCGGTGGATGGAGCGGGCTATGTCTACGTGACTGGCTATTTTTCAGGCACAGCCACTTTCGGCAGCCATACCCTGACAACAAACGGATCCAAAGATATATTTGTTGCCAAGCTGGATTCAAACGGCAACTGGCTTTGGGCTGTCAAAGCGGGAGGGGCAGGCAATGATGAAGGACATGGCATCGCCGTGGATGGAGCGGGCAATGCCTACGTGACCGGGTGTTTTGAAGGCACAGCCACTTTCGGCAGCCAGACCCTGACAACAACAGATGAATACGCCAATGATGTCTTTGTCACCAAGCTGGGCACCTCCGGCAACTGGCTCTGGGCAGTCAAAGCGGGAGGGGATTATTATGACGATGGACGCGACATTGCGGTGGATGGGGCGGGCAACGCCTACGTGACCGGATATTTTAATAACACAGCCACTTTCGGCAGCTATACCCTATCAGCAACAGAAGGATTCTACTCCGATATCTTTGTTGCCAAGCTGGGCACCTCCGGCAACTGGCTCTGGGCTGTGGAAGCGGGAGCTGTAGAACATGATGTGGGAGATGGCATCGCCGTGGATGGGGCGGGCAACGCCTACGTGACCGGATATTTTAAAAACACAGCCCATTTCGGCAGCCATACCCTGACTTCAAGTGGCGGCTATGATATCTTTGCCGCCAAGCTGAACCCCTCCGGCAACTGGCTCTGGGCAGTCAAAGCGGGAGGAACATCCGTTGACCAGGGATATGGCATCGCCGTGGATGGAGCGGGCAACGCCTATGTGACCGGGCGTTTTGAAGGCACAGCCACTTTCGGCAGCCATACCCTGACTTCAACTGGAAGCTATGATATCTTTGCCGCCAGGCTGAACCCCTCCGGCACCTGGCAATGGGCAGTCAAAGCGGGAGGGACAGACTCTGATATCGGATATGGCATCGCCGTGGATGAAGCGGCCAACGCCTATGTGATCGGGATTTTTAGAGGCACAGCCACTTTCGGCAGCCATACCATGGAAGCAATGGGAGGCACTGATATCTTCGTCGCCAAGTTGTCATACATTCCATCCAAAGCGCCGGCGAATGTGCGAATAATGATGATCAGGAACTCCGCCGTGATCACTTGGGACGCGGTGACTGAAGACATCCACAACCAGCCCTTCACACCAGATGGTTACTACATCTACGGATCCTCAAATCCCTTGGGAGGTTTCACGTACCAAGGCTCATCCAGCGGCACTACATACACACATTCCATGGTGGGCGCGACCGAGCCCAGGATGTTCTACCGTGTGACGGCGTATAAATACTAAACCAAAGACGGTTTGACCCGGTGGAGCTTGGACTGGATTCCGGGTCAAGCCCGGAATGACGTGACAGGCGATGCCGGAAGAACCAAACATACGTCATCCCGGACGTCACCGAGTCTGCGAGGTGGCATTGATCCGGGATCCATGAAGGGACAAGGATTGGATTCCGGGTCAAGCCCGGAATGACGTGGAAAGCTGGCGTCGAGCGAGAAACAAGCATCGACGGCAGCAATAGCTCCTGTCATTCATTCCGTTGACCTTCCTGTCGTCCATGCTCACTGCGTTCGCTGTACGCCAGGCTACACCAGCATGGACGCCAGGCAAAGAAAAACCCGCGCCCTCAGGGAACGCGGGTGTTAAAAGGTTTGTTGATTGGCTGTGGGGTCAGGAGGTTCCGAAAACCGGGTCAGGCTTCGGGTTCTTCCTCTTCCACGGCTTCCTCGCCTTCCTCTTCGGTTTTGGCGTAGATGTCGATGGTGATGGCGCATTTGCCCATTTCGGGGTAGAAATCGTCGATGTATTCACGCACTGTCGTTTCGATGTCCGCGTGCTTGTCCAGAATTTCCTGTTTGAAGCCGATCCTGATGTTCAGCATGTTCAGGGTCTGGTTGATGTTCATCGCGGGTTTTTCGCCGTAAACGTTGTTGAGGAATTCAGGCAGGGATTTGGACAGTTTGCCAAGTCCGCTGATGCGTTTGTAAGCTTTTAAGCCGAAGTGGGCGGCAAGGGCCACGCCACCGACAATCAAAGCCTTTTTAAAGATTTTCTTCATGGTCGTCTCTCCTAAGCTGCTTTATTTATAAATTGATTTGATCTTTCCCCAGCTCCGGTTCTGCACGGAAACGGGCTGCTGGACCTGCATGCCTCCGGCGGACACGGGATTGAGCTGGTATTCACCATAGCTGAAAGTGACCAGGCCGACTATCTGGGCGAATTGCGTGCCCACGGCCGGGGTGGAGGCCTTGTTGCCAAAGCTTTGCAGGGTTACGCCGCACTGGCCGCTGCCGTCGTTCACGGTGAAGCTTGCATTCCTGGATTTGACGCCGGTGACGGAGGCGTTCACCAGACGGACGTAAACCCCTTCATAGGCTTCGGCTTCCATGGCGTTGGCAAGCTGGCCTGTGCTGATCACGACGGGACTGGGAAGGGTGCGTTTCCTATCCAGCATCTTCAGGGAGCTGAGGTCGCGCAGGCAGGTCATGCCGTAGTTTTCAGCGACTTCACCGGTGAGGCGGACATAGCTTCCCACGGCCGGATGGTGGCGGCTGTCCAGAACATAGATGCCCCGCCAGGCGCCGCTGACCTTTTCAGAGAGAAAGAATCCCTCGCCGCGGTAGCCGGTGGCGGTGACGATCCCTTCCAGGGTAACCTGCTTGCCCAGCCAGGGTGAGGGATAGGAGCCGTCCACGCCCCGGGAGGCGGTGTACTGGACATCGTATATGGTGAGGGCCGCAGCCCCCAGGCAGAGGCTGAGTAACAGGCACGTCAGCCAGATAATTCTTTTCATTTTGACCTCTGTTCGCCAATTTGTATCCGCTTGATATATTGTCAAGTTAAATCAAGCTTATTCTCAAAGCCGGGCGCAGGTGAAAGCGCTATGGCTTGTTTTGTAGCAAATTACGTTCCGTTTTCCGCCGCATCTTTTGAGTCCATACATTTCATTTGACAAATCCCTGCCTCTGAAATTCACTGCTCGGACATGAGGAACGAAACTTGAAGACCAACATAGTGATAAAAGGCGCATCAGAGCACAATCTCAAGAACATCGACCTGGAATTTCCCCGCGACAGGCTGGTGGTGTTCACCGGAGTTTCCGGCTCCGGCAAATCCTCCCTGGCCTTTGACACGCTCTACGCTGAGGGTCAGCGCCGCTATGTGGAATCGCTTTCCGCCTACGCACGTCAGTTCCTGGGGCAGATGGAAAAACCCCGCGTGGACTACATCGAGGGGCTTTCCCCGGCCATCGCCATTGAACAGAAATCCGCCAGCAAAAACCCACGCTCAACGGTTGGAACCGTCACCGAAATATACGATTACCTGAGAGTCCTTTACGCGCGGGTGGGCAGGCAGCATTGCCATGTTTGCGGCGATCCGGTGGGTTCGCAGACCGTTGACCAGATGATTGAACACCTGACGCGGAAACCCTCCGGCACCAAGCTTCAGATACTGGCTCCGCTGGCCCAGGCAAGAAAAGGCGAACACAAGGAACAGCTTGAGGAACTGCGCCAGCAAGGTTTCGCGCGGGTGCTGATCAACGGCCAGACGCGCAGCCTTGACGAAGAGATAGCTCTGGACAAGAAAAGCAAGCACAACATCGACGTCGTGATCGACCGCGTGGTCATCAAACCGGGGGTCGAATCCCGTCTCGCCGATTCGCTGGAACTGGCTCTGAAGCTCACCGACGGCCTGGTGAAGATAGACTTTTTGGAGGAAAGCGAGGTCCAGTTGCTATCCTCCACCAATTCCTGCGCACGCTGCAACATCGGTTTCGAAGAGCTTTCGCCCCAGCATTTTTCCTTCAACAGCCCCATCGGCGCCTGCCCGGTTTGCAACGGCCTCGGCTACAAGCTGGAATTCGATCCGGACCTCGTTGTGCCGGACCCCGAACTTACCATCATGGAAGGCGCTGTGGCCCCCTGGGGCAGGCTGGAAGCCAAACAGGACAGCTGGACCATGAACATCGTGCGCAATCTGGCCAAAGCCTACGATTTTTCACTCACAACGCCCTGGTATAAACTGCCTGAGATAATTAAGCAGCTCATCCTTTACGGTTCCAAAGGCAAGAAGTTCAAGAACGCCTGGTCCAATGCACGCGGCTCCGGCAGCTTCATGATGCGCCACGAGGGCGTTATCCCGACTTTGGGGCGGCGCATGCACGAAACCAGCTCCGAAGAGATGCGGCGCCATTACATGCAATACATCAGCGACAAACCCTGCCCGGAATGCGGGGGCAAGAAGCTGAAACCCAGTTCCCTGGCCGTAAAGGTGGGGGGGATGAACATCGGCGAGGTGACGGCATTCAGCGTGCGCGAGGCCATTGACTTTTTCAACCGGCTCCGGCTGGAGGGCAACCAGCTTCTCATCGCGGAGGAAATCCTCAAGGAAATAAAAAACCGCCTGGGCTTCCTGGAAAGCGTGGGCCTGCACTACCTCAATCTGGACAGGCGTTCGCCAAGCCTCTCCGGCGGAGAAAGCCAGCGCATCCGCCTGGCAAGCCAGATCGGCAGCCAGCTTGTGGGGGTGATGTACATCCTGGACGAACCCAGCATCGGCCTGCATCAGCGGGACAACAACAAGCTCATCCAGATGCTTTTGCGACTGCGGGACCTGGGCAACACCGTGATCGTTGTGGAACACGATGAGGACACCATCCGTAGGGCCGACAGGGTGGTGGATTTCGGTCCCAGGGCCGGCATCCACGGCGGCGAGATAGTCGTTTCGGGAAGCGTGGAGGACGTGGTGAAGAACCCGCATTCCATCACCGGCGCCTACCTGAGCGGCAGGATGAGCATCCCCATCCCGGAAAAGCGTGTGAAAGCCGATTCCAGGATGATAGCCATCCGCGGGGCAAGCCATAATAACCTGAAAAACATAGATTTGGATATCCCTCTGGGGATGTTTGTCTGCGTGACCGGTGTTTCCGGCAGCGGCAAGAGCTCGCTCATCAACCAGACCCTCTATCCCTTTCTGCAAAACCATTTCTACCGCAGCACCAACAAGGTGGGGAAAGTTTCTTCCATCAAGGGACTTGAACACATCGACAAGGTTATCTGCATTGACCAGGACCCCATCGGCCGCACTCCGCGCTCCAATCCCAGCACCTACATCAAGCTTTTCGACCCCATCCGCCAGCTTTACAGCAAGCTGCCGGGCTCCAAAGTCCGCGGCTACAACGCCGGGCGGTTTTCCTTCAACGTGCGCGGCGGACGCTGCGAAGCCTGCCAGGGCGCGGGAGTGAACCAGATAGAGATGCATTTCATGGCTGATATCTATGTTACCTGCGATGTCTGCAAAGGCAAACGCTACAATCAGGAAACGCTCTCCATCCGCTTCAAAGGGAAAAACATTGCCGATGTGCTGGACATGGACGTGCAGGAGGCTTACGAGTTTTTCGAGAACGTGCCTTCCATCCAGCCTAAACTTGCCACCCTGATGGAGGTGGGGCTGGACTACATGAAACTCGGCCAGCCCTCCACCACCCTCTCCGGCGGCGAAGCTCAGCGCATCAAGCTGGCCCGCGAACTGAGCAAAGTGAGCACCGGCAGCACTCTTTACCTGCTGGATGAACCGACCACCGGCCTGCATTTCGACGATATCAACAGGCTGCTGAAAGTGCTCACCAAACTGGTGCGGATGGGCAATACGGTGGTGGTGATAGAGCACAACCTGGACGTGATCAAAACCGCCGACTGGATCATCGACCTGGGCCCCGAAGGCGGAGAAGAGGGGGGCTACATTGTGGCTACGGGAACCCCGGAAGAGGTGATGCAAAATCCGGAGTCCTTCACGGGACAGTATCTCAAAGCCCTCTGCCAGCGCCAAACCCAGCCTGAATCCAAGCCGAAACGTGCCCCGCGCAAAGCCAGCGGCATAAAAAGCATGGCCTGAAAACGGCGCGGAACTTTCCAGCATGCCCGAAATCAGATTTCAATACCAGGCTCCCACGGCGGGCAAGCATCTGGTCGGACTGGCCGGAGATTTCACCGGCTGGGCAATTCTCGACCTGATTGACCACGGCGGCATCTACATCCTCAAATTATCGGTGGAGCCGGGACGCCACCGCTACAAACTGATAGTGGACGGAATCTGGATGCCGGACCCGGCCAATCCTTTGCGAGAGCCGGACCCCTTTGGAGGCGAGAATTCCCTGCTGGTAGTTGATCCTGAGGGGCCATCACGCCTTAGCTGGAACCAGTTGCGGGAGGACCTTTCCCTGCTGCACTCACGCCGGGACCGCTATCTGGAGCTAAACCGCATTTCGGAAGGGGATTTTGAGCTGCGCTTCATCTGGCATCCCGGGCTGGAAGCTGATATGACGGCAGTTATTGAGGGCGTGGAATACAAACTCCATCCCCTGGGTGTTAGCGGCAAAAATGCAGTCTGGCACTGCTTTTTCCAAACTTCCCTTCCCAAGGTGGGGATGCTGATCCGGGTTGAAACAGACGGGCTTTCCCTCGGCTACGGCGCGGAAGGATTTTCCTTCGATCCGGACAGCCTTTCACCCAGGCAGTTAGAGACTGCCAGCCTGCCGGTGTTCGCGGTTCCGGACTGGGTGCGCTCCGCCGTTATCTACCAGATCTTTCCCGACCGTTTTTGCAACGGCGATCCCGGCAACGATCCCGACTTCAGCGAAGATTACTACACGGATTGCCGGACCCCGCCACCGGAAGGCGAATTGCTGCCGCCGCAGCGCGAATACTTCCATCTGGTGCGGGACTGGGACAACATCAGCGGCCTGAAGCAAAGCCCCTGGCTTCCGGAAGGAAAGCCGGATTGGTGGTCTTTCTACGGCGGCGACCTCCGCGGAGTGAGGCAGAAATTGCCCTATCTGAAAGAACTGGGCATCAACGTTATCTATTTCAACCCGCTCTGGCAGGCCAGGTCTAACCACAAATACGATGCCGCCGATTTCAAGAGGGTCGATCCTCATTTCGGCACGGGCTCTGAGCTGCTGGACTTGGTGAAAGCCGCCCATGAAGAAGGAATCAGGGTGATTCTGGATGTTGCTTTCAATCACACCGGAGAGGATTTTTGGGCCTTTCGCGACTGCGTGGAAAAGGGCCCGGATTCAGACTACTGGAATTGGTATGACTGGCACAAATGGCCATTGCCGGAGCCGTTGCCGCCGGATTTCCAGCCCAAGGAGTATTACCAGAGCTGGTGGGGCATCAAGGACATGCCGGACCTCAATTTTGACCTCAGCCGCGCCCATCCTGCCGAGAACTATGTGAAAGACATCAACCAGGCCGTTCCCAATCAGCCGCTGGTGGAGCATCTGCTGGATTGCGCGCGTTGGTGGCTTCTGGAAATGGGGATGGACGGCTTCCGCCTGGATGTGCCGAATGAAGTTCCCTACTGGTTTTGGGAGCTTTTCCGCCGCCACGTGAAAGAGCTGAAGCCGGAGGCCTGGATCGTTGGCGAGATCTGGCAAAGCGCCCGGGGCTGGGTGAATCACCGCTATTTCGACTCCGTGATGAACTATGCCCATTTCAAGGACCCCGTCATTGAGTTTTTCATCCTGGGCATCACAGACCGCAAAAGCTTTTGTGACCGCGTCTCAGCGGGGCTGGCAGAATACCCTGCCCAGGCCGCTGGCGCGATGATGAACCTGCTTGGCAGCCACGACACCGTGCGAATCCTTGAATTGGCCGGAGGCGACATTGAACGCCTGAAACGGGCTTTGCTTTTCCAGATGACCTTCGTGGGCGCTCCCCACATCTATTACGGTGACGAAATAGCCATGGCAGGAGGCCGGGATCCGGACAACCGCAGGCCGTTCAACTGGAACTGGGAGCGGAATAATAAGGCTGTTGAACTGCGGGGATTCTATCAGGAACTTATCCGCCTGCGCAAATCCTGCCAGCTTTTCACGGAGGGGGAATTCGCGTTTTTGGAAGTTCCTGACGGCATGCTGGCCTGGGAACGATACGATTCATCGGCAAGCGTAAAAGTGGTGCTGAACCTTTCTACCGTGACCCGGAAGTATCGCCCGGAGCATGGCGCGGAGCGCATTTTCAGCTTGGGCGGGCTTGGAGAGGAGGGTTCGGTCTGGCATCTGAAGCCCGGAGCAGCCGTGGTGTGGCACCTGGAGCATTGAAGTGGGGCAGAGGCCGATGTTTTGGATTGACACAATGCGGAGAGGACAAAATTATGGCGTCAAACATCTAAAGAGCGGTTCATGGACAAAAACATACTACTTGGCGTGAGCGGCGGCATCGCCGCTTACAAAGCTATCGACCTGGCCAGCAAGCTGAGCAAGGCGGGTTACAGCGTGAAGACCATCCTGACTGAAAACGCCTCGCGCTTTGTGGCGGGGATCAACTTCGCCGCCATCACCCACGGCAGCGTGCACAGCCAGCTTTTCGAGGACGCCGATCCCATTCCGCATATCACTTTGGCGGACTGGGCGGACCTGATCGTGGTGGCTCCCGCCACAGCCAACATCCTTGCCAAAGCGGCCCAGGGCATTGCCGACGATCTGCTTTCCACCACTCTGCTGGCTCATGCCGAGCCTGTTCTTTACGTTCCGGCGATGAATGTGAACATGTATCAGAGTCAGGCCACACAGGCCAACCTTAACATCCTGCGAGTGCGGGGAAACCATGTTCTGGAGCCGAATACAGGGCTGCTCGCCTGCGGATATGAGGGCAAGGGAAAGTATCCTCCCAACGCGGAGGTCGCAAATGCCATCCGCTGCTATTTGGAATATCCTGAAGACCTTGACGGGATCAGCGTTCTGGTCACCGCAGGCGCCACAGCAGAGCCGATAGATCCCATGCGCCTGATCACCAACAAATCCAGCGGCAGGATGGGCCTGGCCATCGCCAGGGCTTTCGCCCTCAGGGGCGCCAAGGTCACTCTGGTCCACGGTTTGATGGAAGAAACCCCTCCCTACTATCTGCATCAGGCCATCTTCGCACCCACGGTGCAACTGATGTATGACGCCGTTATCAAGGCTGCCAAAGGCTGCCGGATAATCGTGAAATGTGCCGCCGTATCTGATTTCAAGCCGCTCAAAGCATCTTCCCACAAGATCAAGAAAGGCGGCAGCCTCAACCTGGAACTGGCACCCACGCCGGATATCCTTGCCCAACTCGGAAAACAGAAAACCAAGAAACAGAAGCTGGTGGGCTTTGCCGCGGAGACCGACAATCTGATCGCCAACGCCAGGGAAAAGCTTCAGAAAAAGAACCTGGACCTCATCTGCGTGAATCATCTGGACACCGCGGGGGCTGACCAGACCACGCTTTCTGTCATCAGTGCCGGGGACACCAAAAACAAAAAACCCCTGCAACTGAGCGGCGACAAGTTTGAAGTCGCACTGCGTCTTGTGGAGCGGATCGTAAAGCCATGAAGCAATTGCTGATCATCACCGGCGCCAACGGCCAGGTGGGGTCTTACCTCGCCCAGGCATGGTCGGAAACGCGTTTGCCGATGCTCTTGTTGATACATTCTGATAGCTGGCGTTTGGAAAAGCTGAGTTCCCGGCCGGAGATAATGATCAAAGCCTGCGACTTGCGCGACCTTGCCTCTTTCAAAGCCGTCCTGGATGAAGCTTGCCGGGCCTTGGACACCGTTCCGGCCAGGCTTGTGCACACAGCCGCGATACGCAGCTACGACGCCAGAACTCTGGCTGAGGGCGAGCCCCTTATTTGGAGTGAAGTTTTTAACGCCAACGTGAGCATGGCCTATAATGTCCTCAAGGCTTGTCTGCCGGGTATGTTGAGTGGTAGATTTGGCCGGATCGTGATGTTCGCTTCGAACGTGGTCCAAACCGGCCTGCACAGCGGCTCTGCCTACGCGGCAGCGAAAACCGCGATCGTGAATCTGGTCCGCAGCGTGGCTTTGGAGGCTGCCCCGGACAACGTTTTGATCAACTCCATTTCTCCGGCCCCGGTGGAAACTGACCTTGAAAGCGACTACGAGGGTGAATACCTGGCTTTCCGCCAACGCTATTTCGCTGCGTACCGGGCGGCCAGCCCCACCGGAAAACTCGTCTCCATGCAGGAACTGAAGCGCGTGGCGGAACTGCTGTTGAGTGAAGAACTGGCCAACCTCACCGGCCAGAACCTGGTGATCGACGGAGGCGCCTCAGCGCCCCTGCCCGCTTCGCCCGAAACCGGCAATTGAATCCAAATCCAATCCCCCGCCAAGACTTTCAGGCCATGCCGGACCTTCTTGACGTCGAAAGCTACAACTATGAATTGCCGCCGGAGCTTATCGCCCAGCATCCCCTTGCGCGGCGTGAAAGTTCCCGCCTGATGTGTGTGGAAAGGTCCACGGGAAACATTGTCCACCGCAGGTTTTCGGATGTTTTGGGTCTCCTCGCTCCCGGTGAGGTGCTGGTTTTGAATTCCAGCAAGGTGATTCCCGCCCGCCTCTTCGGGGAAAAATCCACCGGCACCAGGATAGAGGTGCTACTTTTGCACAAGCTGGATGAAGCGCGCTGGAAATGCATGGTCCATCCCGGCAAAAGGCTCAAAACCGAGCAGTGGCTGCGATTCTCACCAACCTTGAAAGGCTGGCTGTCTCTGGCTGACGAAGACGGATTGCGGGAAATCGAATTCGGGGAGCCGGATACTTACTGGCAGGAAATAGAAAGGATTGGACACGTTCCTCTGCCGCCTTACATCAAGCGTCCGGACAATTCATCCGACCGCGGTGACTATCAAACCGTCTATGCTAAATCTCCTGGCTCCGTGGCTGCTCCCACCGCCGGACTTCACTTCAGCTCTGAACTGCTGGAAGCGCTGAAGCAAAAAGGGGTGCGGGTGGTGGAGGTGATCCTCCATGTGGGGATGGGAACCTTTTTGCCGGTGAAAAGCCAGCGCGTTGACGCCCACAAGATGCACAGCGAGTTTTGCACCATGCCGGAGGAAACGGCCGCGGAAATCAACTCCGCCAAAGCTGAAGGGCGGCGCGTTATCGCCGTGGGCAGCACTTCCGTGCGCACCCTGGAAAGTTTCTGGAATGGCAAAAGCCTCAAAAGCGGCTCGCTATGGACTGACATTTTCATCTATCCCGGCCGTGAGATCAAGGTCGCCGATGCCCTCATCACGAATTTCCATCTGCCCAAATCGACCCTGCTGATGATGGTTTCCGCCTTTGCGGGCCATGAATTGGTGCGCCGGGCATATCAGCTCGCGGTTGACGAAAAATACCGCTTCTTCAGCTACGGCGACGCGATGTATATCTCATGATCACAAGGCTTTTATACGATACTTTGGACAACAGCATTCTGGAATATGACAGGCTGGCCTCCATCGGTTCAGCCTCCGACCGCTGGATTGTCCGCGCCAAAAGCCAAACCGCCGGGGTCGGGCGCAACGAAAACACCTGGCATTCTCCCCGGGGCGGCCTCTGGCTCAGTTTTGATTTCCATTATCCCCGGGCTGTGCCTTCTTTTCCGCTCTATGTGGGTTATTGTCTTCACAACGTGCTTTCCCGGTCATTCGGGCTTGATAAGCTTAGCGTGAAGTGGCCCAATGACCTCTATCTGGAGGATAAAAAACTGGCCGGGATCCTCTGCCAGCATCGGCAAAATCCCTCCCGTTACCTGGTTAGCCTGGGCTTGAACAGCAACTGCGAAATGGATGATGTATTACTTGAACTGAATGCGGCCAATCTATCCTCCTACATGAAGATGCCTATATCCAACAGCTGTCTTGCCAGCTTGGTGGTTCAAAGTATTCGCAACCATTCCGCCATGCTTGCCACGCCGGAGGTATATCTTGACTATTGCGGCAAACACCTGTATGGCTTGGGGCGGGAGGCGGAGCTTGAATCCGGCGGCTCAATGCTGAGGGGGAGGATATCTGGGCTTTCAGACGAAGGTTTCCTGCTTTTGAGAGACAATGAAGGCAGGATTGAAACGATCAACCACGGCAGTTTGAGAATAATCTGACGGCTTATCCGGCAGCTTTTTCTTGACAGATAAGGCCGTTGGAAATGCTTTGCGACAATAGAAGAGAAATATAATTTCCGGGAGGAATTAATGAAAAAATGGATAGTAATCGTCCTCGCCGCGATGCTTGGCCTCTATGCCTGTGCCGGCACCAAAACCGTCACTGAGGCCGTGCCCAAGGCTGAAATCACCACCAAAGTGGCGATCCTGCCCTTGAAGGCGCTGGACAGTTCCAGCCGTTATATCACCAAGATCCTCACTGTGAGAGATCTTGACCTCACTTTCGACAAATATGCCAATTACGTTCTTCTGGACATGGACGAAACGGCAGCGCACTTCCGCGAAACCGGATACAGGGACGTGGAAGACCTCGAGAAGGAAGAGATGGTGGAAATATCCAAAAACCTCGCTTCCGATGTGATCCTGATAGGCAATGTGAGCGAAAGCCGCGGCCTTTATAACATCACAATGCGTATGTACAGCACCCTTTCCGGAGAACTCAAACAGATCAGCTTCAACGTTGGCAAGGAAAAAACCTCCCGCTGGCAGGCTTTGGACGAAAGCATGATGAAAGAACTCGACGGGTTCATCTCCGGCGAGATGGACAAGATCTTCAACATCGCCACCAGCTATTACAACAACGGCAACTACGTGGAAGCCGAAAAATCGCTCAAGCAGGTCGTGGCGTTGAAGCCTGACAAGGTGGAAGCCTATATCTTCCTTGGCAACACCTACCTTAAAACCGACCGTATCGACCTGGCAGAAGCCACCTTCGTGAAAGGCTATGAAATCGACTCCAAGAACCTCACCATCATGCGCGCGTTGAATGACATCTATGAAAAAACAAACCAGACCGCCAAGCGCATCGCCCTGATGGAAGGTTACGCAGAAGCTTCCAACGATGCCGAAACCTGGCTGGCCGTGGGCAACCTGTATGACCAGCAGGGCAATTCCGCCAAGGCCAAAGCCTCATTCCAGAAAGCCCTTGCCATCGATCCGGAATATTCGGCGGCCAACGTTCGCCTGGCTTTCATGCTTTACGATGAGGGTAGCTATGCCGAATCGATTCCCCTCCTCGAAGAAGCCTTTGAACTGGCCCCGGACAACGATCTCGTCAGCAGCCGCCTGGCAACTGCCTATCAGAAGAGCGGACGCATCCAGGACGCCATCGCCAAATACGAAGGCCTGATCAAAAACGATCCCAACAACGTGAACGCCTATCTGAACCTGGTGAATCTCTACCGCACGGACAACAAGGATTCCAAGGCGATCGAAACCGTCAATGCCCTCAAGAAGGTTGACCCCAACAATCCTTACGTTTACCTGAACCTAGCCGCCATCTACCTCTCCCAGAATAAATACAACGACGCGGAAACCAACGCTAACCTCACCCTTTCCAAAGACTCCAGCCTGTATCAGCCTTATGTGATCCTGGCTTCGGTCTTCCAGTCTCGTGGCACCGACGCCTACAACACCTATCTGGATTTGGACCGCCAGGCCTCAGCCGCGGTCGGCAAAAAAGCCACCGACCTCAGAAAGAAGCGCGACGCGGCCAAAGGCAACGCCCAATCGTTGCTTGGCAAATCAAGGGATCACCTGAACAGCGCCAGAAACAGAGCCAGCGAATCGTCCGCTATAAACGACATCAACAACCGGCTCGGCCGGGTTAACGAACTCATCGGCAAGTTGCAATAAATATACATAGTTATGATTGTAAAGACGCCCGGGTTTTCCGGGCGTTCTTTTTTTATGGACGGGTAAAGTCCCTATTTCGATGTTGCCCTTGGCCTACAGCGAACGCAGTCGGCATGGATGAAAGGAAGTATCAAAAGGATAACTCATTACTGTCGTCGATGCTCGTTCCTCGCTCGACGCCAGCCCACCACGTCATTCCGGGCTTGACCCGGAATCCAGACCGGGGCGGAATAGCCCATAAACCCCCACCCAGTCTCAAACCCACGTCATTCCGGGCTTGACCCGGAATCCATTGCATATCCCTTCGTGGATCCCGGATCAATGTCACCTCGCAAGCTCGGTGACGTCCGGGATGACGTATCCTGTATCCTGGCGTACAGCGAACGCAGGGAGCATGGACGACAGGAAGTATCGGAAGGTTCATTCATTGCTGCCGTCGAAGCTCATCCTTCGCTCGACGACAGCCCGTGGTCGGGATAATCGATATCCTCAGGCCGTTAAGGCCCTATACTGTGTTTCAGTTTCGCCTCCCGCCCGATACCCGCATCCGATGCGAGGATTTACCGGGAGGCGGGGGAGCGGGATGGAATCAAGCGCTAAGGGTCTGACCGTCAGGATATCGTGATGGGTAAACATTATATTTGCAAGGGAACGGAAAAAAGAACTGGACAAATCGCCTGCATCCAAAAAGCTGACACAAAATTCCATAGGAGAATGAAATGGCACTTAAACCTGAGGCCAAAACGGCTATCATGGCAGAGTTTAAACTCCATGAATCAGACACCGGCTCGCCTGAAGTTCAGGTTGCTCTTCTCACCCGGCGGATCAATGACATAACGACCCACCTGAAAGAGCATTCCAAAGACTTCAGCACCAGACGCGGGCTGTTGAAACTGATCGGGCAGAGAAGGCGCTTGCTTGACTACCTCATGCGGAAAGACATCAACCGCTACCGCGAGCTGATCAAAGCGCTTAAAATCCGCAGATAAATTCCGCCAAAATAGGACGAGGTGGATTCTCACTAAATTGTTTTGGCGGGATCCACCTTTCTCTTATCTAAACGTCCGGAACGGTTCCGGACACGAGACTTCAACCTCCAGGGGAGTACGAGCAATAAGCTGAAAGCCACTCCGGGAATTCAGCCTATTGCTTCTTCTCCCTCGGAACAACCAGGAGAAATATATGCATAACTTCAACATTGTCAAACGCGAACTCGATTTCTGCGGACGTCCGCTCTACGTGGAAACCGGCAGAATGGCCAAACAAGCCAACGGAAGCGTTTTCATCCGTTACGGGGGCACCGCTGTCCTCGTTACCGCCACCATGAGCAAAGAGCCTGCTGAAAACCAGGATTTCTTCCCGCTCACGGTTGATTACATCGAAAAAATGTACGCCAGCGGCAAGATCCCCGGCGGCTTTTTCAAACGCGAAGCCCGTCCCACAACCGACGCAACCCTTTCTGCCAGGGTCATTGACCGCAGCATCAGGCCGTTGTTTCCTGAGGGATTCCGCAACCAAGTGCACGTTGTTCTGAACGTCCTCGCTTACGACGGGGAGAACGACGCCTCTGTCCTTGGCGTTTTCGGCGCTTCTTTGGCCCTCACCCTTTCCGACATTCCTTTCCACGGCCCCATCGCGGGCGTGAAAGTCGGCCACATCGACGGGCAGATTGTTGTGAACCCCTACAAGAGCCAGATGGACGAAAATTCCAGGCTGGACCTGGACGTGGCCGCTTCAGCCACCTCGGTGGTGATGGTGGAATCCTCAGCCCTGGAACTGAGTGAAGAGACCATCCTGGATGCAGTTTACACCGGGCACGAAGAGATTAAAAAGCTCTGCGCCCTGCAACTGGATATGGCCGCCGAAATCGGCAAAGAAAAAGTGGAAGTGACTTTGCTGGAGATACCGGCCGAGATCATGGGCAAAGTGGAAGCCGGCTACGGAAGCCGCATCGCCGAAGCCGCCGTCATCTTTGGCAAACAGGAACGCCAGGACGCCTTTGACGCCGCTGAAGCGGAGTTGCTCGAAAAGGCTCTGGAAGAGGATCCCGAAGGCTTCGAAGAGAATGAAAAATGGTACAAAGCTGCATTTGAAGAGCTGATCCGCCGCTACGTGCGTGAATCCATTCTTGAAAAACACCACCGCGTTGATGGCCGCGGCCTGGATGACATCCGCGACATCACCTGCGAAATCGACGTTCTGCCTATCGTGCATGGCTCCGCGCTGTTCACCAGGGGCGAAACCCAGTCCCTGGGCACCGTCACCCTCGGCGGCGGCAGCGACGAACAGGTTATCGATGGCCTCGAGGTCGAGTATAAGAAACACTTTTACCTGCATTACAACTTCCCGCCCTTCAGCGTGGGCGAAGCTGGCAGAATGGGTCCCGTTGGACGCCGCGAACTGGGGCACGGAAACCTGGCTGAACGCGCCCTGAAAGCCGTTTTGCCGGACCGCGAGGCTTTTCCATACACGATACGGATCGTGGCTGACACCCTGGAATCAAACGGTTCCTCGTCCCAGGCTTCAATATGCAGCGGCTGCCTGGCAATGATGGCCGCGGGCGTTCCCATCAAGGCACCGGTGGCGGGAATTGCCAACGGTCTGATCATGGATGGCGACAAATATGTGATCCTCACCGACATCATGGGCCTGGAAGACCATCTGGGCGACATGGACTTCAAGTGCGCCGGCACCCGCAAAGGCATCACCGCCATGCAAATGGACATCAAGGTGGAAGGCATCACCCGAGACATCATGCGCATCGCTTTGGAAAAAGCGCATACAGCACGTTTCCGCATTCTGGACATCATGGGCGAATGCATACCCGAACCCAGGGAAGACCTTGCCCCGACAGCTCCACGCATTGAAGCTTTCAAGGTCCCCGTGGACAAGATTGGCGAAATCATCGGGCCGAGCGGAAAGATGATCAAATCGATCATCGAAGCCTGCCAGGTGGAGATCGACATCAACGACGACGGCACCGTGCGTATCCTTTCCCCGAACAAGGATTCGATCATGAAAGCCAAGGAGATCATCAAAGGCATCGCCATCGATCCAGAAGTTGGAGAAGAATTTGAAGGTCCCGTCACCCGGATCGAGCCTTACGGCGTGTTTGTGAAGATACTTGGCGGCGCCAAGGAAGGCATGGTCCACGTTTCCCAGATGCACCACACACGTATCGGGCATCCGGAAGACATGGTCAAATTGGGAGATATCGTCCACGTGAAGAGCCTGGGTATGGACAAAGGCAAGCTGGCGCTTACCATGAAAGGCGTTGAAGGCAATCCTGAGCCCGATCCCAACGCTCCCAAGCACGAACGTCCCCCAAGGCGTGATGACAGGGGCGGCAACCGCCGCAATTCCGGACGCGGCGGCGGGTCCCACAGAAGATAACTGATTAAACCGTGCCGGAGCCATAGTCATTGGGTCCGGCACTTAACTTTTTCACAGGATGGAAAACATGGAATATTCAGTGGCTGATATCACATTGGCCGATTTTGGCCGCAAAGAGATCAAGCTGGCTGAGATTGAAATGCCCGGATTGATGGCTCTGCGCCAGAAATTTAACGGCAAGAAGCCGCTCCAGGGCGCCAGGATCACCGGCAGCCTGCACATGACCGTGCAGACAGCGGTTCTCATAGAGACCCTTGTGGAACTCGGTGCGAAAGTCCGCTGGGCCAGCTGCAATATCTTTTCCACCCAAGACCACGCGGCGGCGGCCATTGCTGCCGGCGGAGTGCCCGTTTTCGCCTGGAAGGGAGAAACCCTTCAGGAATACTGGCACTGCACCCTGAAAGCGCTGTCCTGGCCGGATGGCGGGCCTGACCTCATTGTGGACGATGGGGGAGACGCGACCCTGATGGTGCATGAAGGATACAGACTTGAACAAGAATTCGCAGCTTCCGGTGTTCTGCCCAAGGCAAACGCTGAAACCGCCGAATTCAGGATCGTGCAGGAACTGCTCATCTCCGGCCTTGAGGACGATCCCCAGAAATGGCACAGGGTGTCTGAGAACCTGAAAGGCGTAAGCGAAGAGACCACCACCGGCGTTAATCGGCTTTACCAGAAGCTGGCTGCCGGCGAATTGCTCTTTCCGGCTTTCAATGTGAACGATTCGGTCACCAAATCCAAGTTCGACAACCTTTACGGCTGCCGTGAATCCCTGGCTGACGGCATCAAGCGCGGCACCGATGTGATGGTGGCTGGAAAGGTGGTGATGGTTTGCGGTTATGGCGACGTCGGCAAAGGTTGCGCTCAGTCGATGCGCGGCTTTGGCGCCAGGGTTGTGGTAAGCGAGATCGATCCCATCTGCGCGCTTCAGGCTGCCATGGAAGGCTTTGAGGTGAACACAGTGGAAAACATGCTGGAAGAGGCGGACGTCTTTGTGACCGCCACCGGGAATTGTGACGTGATCCGCGTTGACCACATGCTCAAGATGAAAGACCACGCCATCGTTTGCAATATCGGCCATTTCGACAACGAGATCCAGGTGGACAAGCTGTTTTCCCTGGAAGGGGTGACGCGCGAAACAGTTAAGCCCCAAGTTGACAAGATCCACCTGCCCAACGGCAAGTCGATAATCCTGCTTTCCGAGGGCCGGCTGGTCAATCTTGGCAACGCCACCGGCCATCCCTCATTCGTGATGAGCTGCTCCTTCACCAATCAGGTGCTGGCGCAACTGGAACTCTGGCAAAACAAACATGAGATCGGGGTTTACACACTGCCCAAGACCCTCGATGAAGAAGTGGCCAGATTGCACTTGAACAAACTTGGGGTTCAGCTTACCCATCTGAGCAGGCATCAGGCTGAATATATCAACGTTCCGATCGAAGGCCCTTACAAGCCTGACTTTTACAGATACTGACCCGGATGGCCACCCACAGCCCGGTTCTGATTGACGAGCTTTTCGGAGAGCTGGCTCCCGCACCGGAAGGACAGCGTTGGGAAGTGATCCACACCAAACCGCGCTGCGAGAAGAAACTGGCTGAATACGCCCGGCGCAACGGCATTACCTACTATCTGCCCCAGATGGACAGCAAACGCGTTTACCAGCGCCGGGTGGTGAGTTTCACCAAACCCATGTTTCCCAGCTACCTTTTCTGCGTGCTGGACTCCCGTAGCCGCCAGACCCTGCTCATTTCCGGCTACACGGTGTCCTTCATCCGCGTCCACCAGCAGGAGCAACTTCTGCAGGAACTGCGGAACATCAAGCTCAGCCGACTGCCCGAGATCGAGCTGCAAAACACCATCTGGCTTTCGGAAGGACTCCAGGTCGAGATCATGCAGGGGCCGCTGAAAGGGGTGACAGGTGTTGTGGAAAGCCACGACAAGCTGGATGAGGTGCGTTTGCAGGTGCAAATCCTCAGGCAAGCCGTGCTAGTGAAGATTGATCCGCGCAACGTTAAAATCCTGGGCGAATATACGATTGTGGAGAAAGAAAGATGAAGATCCTGATCACTGGAGGGGCGGGATTCATTGGCTCCCATGTGGCCGATGCCTGCCTGGAAGCGGGGCATCAGGTTGTGGTGGTGGATGACCTTTCCAGCGGAAACTTCGCCAACCTCAATCCCGCGGTGAAGTTTTACCAACTCGATATCCGCGATCCCGCCCTGGACGAGGTCTTTGCCGCTGAAAAACCGGATGTTGTGAACCATCACGCAGCCCAGATAAGCGTTCCCCGCTCCGTCACGGAGCCCCTGCTGGATGCCCAGATCAATATCCTGGGTCTGGTTAACGTGCTGGAAAACTGCGTAAAGCATCACATTAAGAAAGTGATATTTATCTCCACCGGCGGAGCCATTTATGGTGAGGCGGAAGAGTATCCCACCACAGAAGATTACCCGCCCCAGCCCCTGTCCGTTTATGCCATCAACAAATTCGCCGGGGAAAACTACCTCCGCTTTTACCAGCACCAGTACGGACTGGAGTACACCGTTTTGCGCTATGCCAATGTGTTTGGACCGCGTCAGATTGCCCAGGGGGAAGCGGGTGTGGTTTCCATCTTTGTAGAAAAGCTGCTGCAGGATTCCGCCCCCACCATTTATGCCTATCCGGACGCCCCGGAAGGAATGATCCGCGACTATGTTTATGTGAAAGACGTGGTTCGCGCAAATCTGGCAGTGCTGGACCGCGGAAGCAATGAAGTCTTCAACATCGGCACCTGCGAGGAGACCACCACTTCGCAACTTTATAAAACCATTCTCTGGCAGTTGGGTAAAAAAATCCAGCCTCTGAAGGGACCCGCCCGCAAGGGTGATCTGCGTCGCTCCATGCTGGACAATTCCAAAGCCTTCAAAGAGCTTGGCTGGAGCCCTATCTACTCCCTTGAGGACGGGATAAGGGAAACCGTGACCTGGTTCAAGGTCAGAAAGGAGAAATCATGAAAGTGGCAATGGTAGGTTCAGGTTATGTGGGCTTGGTGAGCGGGGCTTGCTTCGCTGACATGGGAAATCAGGTGGTCTGCGTTGACAACGACACTGCCAAGATAGCCAGACTGCAAAAGAATGAAATACCCATCTATGAGCCTGGGTTGCAGGAGCTGGTGGAGACTAACAGTGCCGCTGGACGTCTGTCTTTCACCACGAACATCGCTGAGGCAGTTGCGGCCTCCAGCGTGATCTTCATTGCCGTGGGCACCCCTCCGGACCAGGATGGCTCAGCAGATCTGCAATACGTTCTGGCTGTAGCCCGGGACATCGCGCGCAGCATGAATGAGTACAAGATCGTGGTTAATAAATCCACTGTCCCGGTTGGTACCGCCGACCTCGTGGCCAAAACCATCAGGGAAGTTCAAGCCGAACGAGGGGTGGAAATCCCCTTCGCGGTGGTCTCCAATCCCGAATTCTTGAAGGAAGGGGCTGCCATTGCAGATTTTATGGGCCCTGATAGAGTTGTGATCGGCGCTGACGACCCCAAAGCCGGGGAAGTGCTGCGCGAGCTTTATCTGCCCTTCAACCGCACCCGCGAACGTATCATCATTATGAGCGTCCGCTCCGCCGAAATGACAAAATACGCCGCCAACGCCATGCTGGCCACCAAGATATCTTTCATGAACGAAATCTCCCGTCTCTGCGAAGCCCTTGGCGCCGACATCGGCGAAGTGCGCAACGGCATCGGTTCGGACAGCCGCATCGGCTATAAATTTATCTATCCCGGCGTCGGCTACGGCGGCTCCTGCTTTCCCAAGGACATCCGCGCCCTCATCCAGATGCAGCGCCATGCCGGTCTGCAACCCCTCATTACAGAAGCCGTGGAAGAGATCAACCAAGGGCAGAAACTCGTTCTGGCACAAAAGGTCAAGCGGATGTTCGGCGAAAACCTTGCTGGAAAGACCTTTGCTGTCTGGGGCCTGGCCTTCAAACCCAAAACCGACGATATGCGGGAAGCTCCATCCGTTGTGATCATCAACAGCCTCCTCGAGGCCGGGGCACAAATCCGGGCTTACGATCCCGCCGCCATGACCGAAGCCAGAAGAATATTCGGTGACAGGGACGGCATCAGCTATGGCGAGGACCAGTATTCCATTCTGGAAGGCGCCGACGCCCTCATCCTGGTCACCGAATGGCACCAGTTCCGCCATCCGGATTTGGAACGGGTCAAGCAAGCCCTCAAATCCCCCGTCTTCTTTGACGGGCGCAACCAGTTCGAGCCCAAGAACATGCGCGAACAAGGTTTCACCTATATCTCCATCGGGCGCGAATAAAAACCCGTCCATCCTGTTTGGCAGCCTCCGTTTTGCAGGGGCTTTTTTGCTATGGGGGGACAGGGGGTTTGGAAAATGGGGATGGAGGGATAAGTGTGTGCAGGGTGGAGAGATGGGTTGTTTTGGATGGTTTGGAAATTTTGGGCGTTTTTAGGGTTTTTGTGACAGACGGTTTGGAAATAATGACAAGCGGTTTGGAAAGGAAAAGGGTTTATTTATAGGTGGAATGACAAGCGGTTTGGAAAAAATATGCCGCTTTGCCCAGTGTTTTTTTTCTTTCTTTTT